>CEPT01159800.1_pt1 | contig 11937 bp, 20 predicted proteins | sample 356221 | NCBI WGS metagenome assembly CEPT01 (sample SAMEA2620081, study PRJEB7988) | marine metagenome | isolation source: saline water (ENVO:00002010), including | reverse complement strand
TAATTATGATAAGCAGTATCATCATTGGGTTTGGTTTCCTAATAAATTCAAAGAACTTGAAAAGACAAAATCAAAATATGTTTTTGGTTCTGAAAGGGAAATGCTTCAACATTTTATGACTACACTAACTGCAAAAGACCCCGATATGCTAATTGCTTGGTTTGGCCTACAGTTCGATTTACCTAAATTATTAGAAAGGTGTTGTGCGTTAAATCTTAACCCTTTGGTATTGTCACCGATTAAAAAAGTGGCAGATATTAAAACAACTAAAGATGGTTTTGAATTTAAAAATAAAGATGGTTTCTCGCCAATCTCTCAACCGATTGGTGGGAGATTATGTCTTAATTTAGATTTGGCTTTTGAAAGACAGTGGAATGATTCACAAAGAGGAACTTTGCCCTCTCTTAGTTTAGACTATATTTCAGAAAGTATTCTTGGTAAAAATAAATTAGTATCTAGTAAATTCCCCGATAAGAATGAGTTCTTTAGAAGGGCTTGGTTAGAAGATACAGAAACTTATCTTGAATATGCTTTGATAGATGTAGAACTAATGGTAGAAATAGACGATACTAATTTTTGTAGCGAGGCTATTATTGCCCTACAAAGATTACTAGTTGCACCATTTGATTCTTGCTTTTATGCTAGCCATATGTCTAGTATTTATTTCATGAGAAATGCTTGGTGGAAAGCCCCTACAGGACAGAGACCTAAAAATAGAAAGTGTTCTAGTTGTGGCTACATCAATGATAAAAAGGCAAAGGAATGTTCTAACTGTAAATCTTCTTTAACTTATCAAGGTGCTATGGTATATAATCCATTAAGTGAAAATACCAATGGGCTTCATTTAGGAGTAGCGGCCTTTGACTTTGCTGGACTATATCCTTCAATGATATTGGCTAGGAATATTTCTTTTGAAACTATTAGCGAAACACCCACTGCTTTTGGGGCTAACTTAGCAACTCCCAAAGATTTTAGTCATAGTGATAAAGAAGATATGGTATATTTCAAAACGGATAAGTTAGGGCTTTTACCTAAAGCAGTTTTAGAATTAAAAGAATTAAGAAATGAATATAAGCGTTTGATGAAAGAAGCAAGATTAAGCGGAAGTGATGAATACCAAAAGTGGAATAATAATCAAATGGCGGTCAAAAGATTAATGGCTTCTTTTTATGGCGTTTTGGCTTTTTCTGGTTTCGGTTGGTCTAATGTTAAATTAGCAGAAAGCATTACTGCAAGTGCAAGAGAAGCAATTAGAAGTGCGGCATTTAAAGCGAAGGAGATGAAAATATGATAGAACTAAAATTTGAAATGATGCATGTAATTTATTTATTACTTTGCACAGTTGCACTTATCTATGCGCAATTTATATCTAAATTTATAGAAAGAAACTGGCCTAGTATTGAATACAAACAAAAAGTGTTTATGTTTATTGCTCTTAGTATTGCGACCCCAATATTATTTTTCGTGAGTATTTTCGGAGTAGATGATTAATATGTTAGAAACACATGTAGAGGTAATAGTTTGGCACGAAGACATGGAAACATTAGAAATAACTATGCAAGAAGTTAGAGAGATTATTCAATATATGACTAACATAAAGCGTAAGTTTGAAGTTACAGTTGGAAGAACTGCTGGAACAGATGAGAAAGGTAACAATGTAATGGGATATTCGGAGAGAGAATAATGATGATGGATAAGACCAACGAATTATTAGAGGAATTGCTCGCTATGATAGCAAAATCAAATAAGATATTGATGATGGTAAATATCGTAAACATAGCAACCATCTTAACAATAGTAACGGTGATAGTATGAATAAAATAAAACAATTAGAAGAGGCTGTAGAAGGTCTAAAAATAAAAATACAAGTATTAGAAAATGAATTAGAAGAAATGGCTTCTTATTATTCTTTAGCGAAAGCAGTATGTGAAATACAAGACGAGTTAAAAAACTTAAACCCTAGTTTAATATTATACAATAAAATTTATGCGCCAACTAAGGTGGGAATAAATTGAGTAAAGGAGTATTTTTTAAGCGAATTAAAAAAGCCTTAAAGGGTTCTAATGGTATGACGGTTCATGAAATTTCTGATACATTAAAAACACAGAAAACTCATGCTAACTTATACCATAAAAACCATCCAACAACTAGGCAGATAGGACAAATATTGAGTAGTTACCCACAATTCAAACAAGTAAGCATGGATTATAATGGAACAACAATATTAGGACATGCTACAAAAATAGGATTGTGGAAACTTAGTACATTGGGTGAGGAAGAATGAAAGTAGTTTATGGACATACAGACTCTATCTATGTTCAGATAGATTCAATAGAAAGGGCAAAGGAAGTAGTAGTAGAAATCAACGACCATGTTAGAGAATCATTTCCTAACATTCTGAATTTACCGGAGCATCCAGTGGTTCTAGAGTTTGAAAAATACTTTTCTTCTCTAGGAGTTGGCTCTACAAAAAATAGGAATGCGGGACTAATCTCTTGGAAAGACGGCTATCATTTAGATAAGCCGGAATTTGTGATGACTGGCTTTACTGCTAAGAGAATATCTGAAACCCCGCTAGCAAAAGGGGTTCAGATGGAAGTTTTGAAGCGTTGGCTGAATGGTGAATCTAGAAAACAGATTAATTCATGGCTACACTCAAAATATAATTCAATAATAAATGGCGATTTTTCGATATTAGATATAATTAAAAGAAGCCGCCTAAAAGAAAATAGGTTTTCTCTAAAATGCGACTCTTGCGGTAGAAAATACAGTGTAGAACAGTGCTATTCTATAGAATATTGCAGTAAATGTGGAAAAGGAAAGGAACATTTCGTCACTGTTAATGGTAAGAAGCCAATATTCGGTGAAGGGATAGCAGGAATTCTATATGGTAGGGAAAAACTCAACATGAATTACGATGATTCGTATTTATTTGTAAAAATAAAATCTAATGACACCTATACGCACCCGTTGACTAATGAACAACGGCAGGTAGAATATTTTTCGGGAACTACTTATGAAGATTTTAAAAATATTCAACCTAATTTAGAACATTATGCGAAAGTTGTAATGAAGAAAGCCGAACCTATTTACAAAGCGATGGGTTGGGATTTAGAATCGATTAGAACTGGAAGTATGCAAAGTACTTTCGATGATTGGTGGTGAAATAAAAATGACATATGAAAAAGAAATAGAAGAAATGGATGAATATACATATCAATGGTTGCCGGAAAATTATGAGAATGAAGATGAACCTATTTTGAAGATTACAAAGTCTTCAATGATGAGCCATCTTTGGTGTCCGAAAAAATATCAATTCGGATATATTGAAAGACTACCTCAAGACCAAACAGAAGCCATGAGAAAAGGAACTTATGTGCATAACGCTAGAGAAGAATTCTTTAACGAGTTTGATATTAAGAAAGCAGAAGAAATGTCACACAATGAACTACTAGATTATTGCACTAGTCTGTTCCCTGTAGATGATTATTTTGATGACTATATTGCTATAGCGGCTTTTGAAGCAAATAGATTTGCAGAATCTAAACTAGAAGGAAAGTTGGATGATTACTTACCTCCTTGTAACGAAGGAAAGTTTGATTGTGAACTTACCATACCTGCAAATACTGACCCGAAGTATCCTTTATCTAGGGCATACAAAGTTCATCTTCAAGGCATTATAGATAGAGTATTTGAGGAAGACGGTTCTTATATCCCGATGGAATTAAAGACGGGCAAATGGAGCGATAGTAAAACTTCTTCCATGAGAAAGGAAATGGCTTTCTATAAGATACTAATAGAGAGTAGTAGTGAGGCTGTGCTAAGACAAGCGGGATTAGAACCTAATGTTCCTGTAACCCATTGGTCTTGGTATTATCCAACCTCAAATTATATTTATGTAGAAGAAGTAAAGAAATCTTCCGTTACATCAGTAATGAAAAGTATAGCAAGATTAATTCATGCTTACGAACAAAAGAATTTTCCTGCAAAGTTCTTCTACAGAACTTGCGCTCACTGTTCCTACTTTGGAATTTGTGAAGCGGCTCAAGAAGATACATGGGTGTGATAAAATGAAATGTAGTATATGTAAAAAAGAAATAGAGAAGAAATACCATAATGGTGAAATGTATTGGGATAGCGGTCATAATGCTGAACCCATTAATAGTGGTAGATGTTGTGATAAATGTAATGCAAATGTCGTTATTCCTACTAGATTAGGAATACACATTAACCGTAGAAAATTTGAGAGGGAACATCAATGAAAAAGAGATATGAAATGAAAGGAACAGTTATGATATACACTCATGCTGAAAATGAAGATGAGGCTATTGATGAGTTTGAAGAGAGAATGCGAGAAGCGTTTGCTTATCTAATGGTAGACAGTAATTTAGAGATTAAAGAGGTAAAGGCATGAATGATTTAATTAGGAAAAAAGTATTATCGAGAAATTGGTCTTTCAATGAAATATCAAATCTTAAAAATACTATTGAAAAACTTTCAAGTGAATTATATTCAGAAATGAAACTACAAGAAAGATTCGATATCCTAAGAGAACTTAGGATAAGAGAAGATTATGTAGGTTTTACATTTGAAGATATTATGCGACAGGCAGTGATGGCTTCTCTACAAGGAGAAGTTGCCGGAACAATAAAAAATATGCTGAACAATGCAACAATAAAATTTGGTGATAAAAATGAAGTTTCCGAGAGAAGTATGGGCGGGGAGTCACATAAAGAACGCTCCGCAAATGAAAAGGAAAATAGTGAAAACGAAGAGTGAATATACTGCGTTTGTAAAGTCGCAGAATAATCGCACTAATGTTTATACTACAGTCTATGACTTTGGTAAGTTTAGTGAAATGGCGAAGATTGATTCTAGTGTAATTCTAGACAGAATCTTTTTGGATTTTGATGCTCATGGAGATAAACTGGATAATGCCTTTGAAGATTTAAAAATGGTTTTAGAATATGTCATTACTAATGGTATAGAACATAACTGTTTCTTTTCTGGAAGAGGTTTTCATTTATTTTTGTTTGGTGAAGAAACAAATGATATTCGTGATATCCAAGCATATTTTAGAGTAATTAAAAAATATCTAAAACAAAACACCAACTATGAAATTACTTTAGATGATAGGGTAGGCCAATCTACAAGATTAAGAAGAGTGCCTAATACTGTTAATATGTCAAGTAGAAATAAAGATGGAATACCGCTTTACTGCATCCCGATTTTCTATGAAGACTTAGCAAGAGGATTAGACCATATTTTAAAATTAGCAGAAAAGCCTAGACTTATACCTAAGAGAAAAACAGGCGATAAGAAAATAGTTTGGCCTAAAGCAAAACCTTTAGATTTAGTAAAAGGAGAAGTTTCTCCAGTAATATTTGAAGGAAGATTGCCACTTCTACCCTGCTTACATAGTGCTATTATGGTAGAGAATCCTAGCCACATGGCTAGAGCATATTTAGTATCGTGGTATAGGGATTTACTATCCGGTTGTAGAAAGGGCTTAACTACTGAACAAAAAGAAGATATTTTAGAAAAGGTAGTAGATGAAATTAAATGGATTGCTACTACGCATGATGAAGTGTGGCTAGACTGGGATGAATCCGAGACTAGAAAGCATGCTAGATTTACAGTATTTGGGGAATACTCCACACCCCACTGTAAGACCAAACTGATACCCGAAGGGTATTGTATTGGAAAATGTTGGAGATACCCCGAAGAGGTGAAACAATGAAAAAAATAAAATTACAAGATAATAATACTAAGGTAGTAGCGAAACGACTTGTTGAAGAAATTTATTTTCTAAGACACATAGCACATCAACTTAATAGCAAACTAAAAGACCAAGAGCAGTTTCTAAATACCCTGTATGATAGAATGCTAGAGGCAGGTATGAAAGACTACCATATAGAAACGATATTAGGTAGGGATGAAAAATGAAACAGATGAAACTAGATGATTTTGGATTGACAATGGAAGGACAAACTAAGTTAAGTGATTTTTATGTTAGTGATAGACAGTAGAGAAAGAAAGGGTTCTTTACTTGTAGATTTGGTAGAGAAAAAAGCCAAGTCTATGAATATTAAAACAGAAAAAAGATGGCTTGAAATCGGAGACTATGTTTTCGACGATGTATGTTTTGAAGCAAAGTCTGTAGTAGATTTTATAAATTCTGTAATGTCGAAAAGGATTTGGACTCAAATAGATAATATAGATAGACACTATAGCCACAATATTGTTATTATATACGGCTCACTAACCGAAGGAATTAATAACATAATGGAGAATAGTAAGTCTAAGTTGCCTCCTTCCGCTAGGGCGGTTATGCTAAATAATAAGTTTCTAGGCGGACTAGGGAGAATAACTCTAGATACAGACTGTAAGGCATTTTGGGTGCCGTCTGAAAAAGAGGCGGCTAAAATAATAACCGCAATCTGCAAAATGAAACCGATAGAAAGAGAAGTAATAAGACCGGAATTATTTAAACGAATTACTACAGACGATTTGAGATTAGATTTGCTATCGAGCATTAAAGGCTTATCAGTTAAGAAAGCAAAAGAACTCCTAAAGGAGTTTGGTTCAATTATGGAAATAGGTGAACAGACTGTTGAAGAACTGAAAGAAATAGATGGTATCGGAACTACCATAGCCGAAAGAATATTAAAAGTTCTGAACAATGAAAATAAGGTGAAAATATGAATGAAGATATAAATATAGATGAGTTAGCAGACTTTGTAGATATTCCAGAAGAATATCATGGTCTTGCTCTAGAAGAAAGAATGCCCTCTTTGGTAGAGGATTGGACTAAAGCACTAGTTAGTGTTTCTAAAAAGAACTATGTTCCGGCAACTTCTTGTTTCTTTGTAATATTAGGACAAATAGTAAAAGATTTTGTTAGGATACCTAGAGGAGAAAATACGGAGGATAGTAGAATCCATTTCTGTTGGATGCAAACTTCGGGTAGTGGTAAGAGTACACTGTGGAACTTCTTTGGTAAAGTTAATGAAGAAGTAAATCAAAAAATAAATTTGTTTGAAGGAACAAATATTATTGAAGAGCCTAATGTATATATTCCAAACAGATATGATTTGTTCGACATTGTTGATTATACGGATGCCGCCCTAATAGGTTTTTATGAGAAAGTAGACAATCCAGAATTAGCAGATTTTATGAGTCTATCTTATGAAGATAGAGCAGAAACAGTTCAGCCGGAAAAATATATTTTTGAAAGAAGGTCGGGTGCATTAGAAGGAAATGGATTGGCGCACTGGGACGAGTTTGAATATTCCGGTATTTTTAAACAGAGTCAACACAAAGAAAACTCCGTTGTATATATGAATACTTTTATGAATACTTTAGAAGGTGATGCTTGGGTTATTACTAAGAAACTCAAAGAAGGTCACATCATGGAGTGCCAATGTCAAAGGTCTGTGTGGGCAACTACATATATTCCTAGACATTTACAAAAAGTGATTACCAATAACGGAGTACTACAAAGAATGTTAATTTATGTTAGAGAAGTTCCCGAAGAAGAAATAGACGAAATGAATCTAGAAACTATCGCTCTATCGGGTAAAAGAATAAATACAGAAAAAGATATTTCTAAATTCTCTAATGCTTTATTTAGATTATATACGGATATTAAAGCGGAGTTTATTCAAAATGGTTCTGACCCATTCTCCACTATAAAATACAGTGACGGTTTTGCAGAAGCACTGGTGAATGAATACAAGAAGATGAGAGACTATATCAAAACTTGCCACCCAGAAATTAGGAAAGTTGTTAGAACCTTTATTACTAGGATGAATGTTCAATTGTTGAAACTTTCTGTTCTATGTTGTATTGCTAACAGCCCTAAAGTAAAAGACCCAACCAAGAAGTTTTTAGTTACCCCAACCCATGTTAGACAGGCATATATTTTAACCCAACAATGTTATATCACATTGGTAGAGTGGCTAGAGCAAAGCCTACAAGTGAAGAAGTCGGTCTTGGTTCAAAACAAATCTGGAATTTTCGTAGAGAAATATAGGGAAATGTTGGAAGAAGGAGAAGGTGAAAATGAATTCATTAGCAAACCAAAATTGTTTGATAGAGTTCAACAAGCCGGAGTATCTAGAGCGCAGTGTTACCGAGATTGGAAACTCGCAGAAAAGAAATTTGAGTTGGATACAAAAGGCCGTTCTGTATTTGTAAAGTTAAAAGGAGAGAAAAAGAAATGATATGGGAAAACCATTTTTTAGTTTTCGATGTTACTAAGGGACCCAAAGTAATAATAGAAGCATTGAATACTTATGGAGAAGAAGGTTGGGAATGCGCTTCTATGATAGCGGTTGCCAATACTAATATTGTAGCCTTCTTAAAAAGAAGAACAGATATAACAGATGAAAAACCTAAAGACGAAGAAGCAGACAAACTTGCGAAATTGTGGGGAAGTCCTTCTAACAGTAAAAAGGAGTAGATAGCATGTCCGTGTTAGCCATCGATTTAGAAACTAAGAATATGTCATATGAAATTGGCGGTTTTGGCAATACGCATATGTTCCAAGTTTCTACAGTGGCAACATGGGATGGAACTAGTGGAACTGTCTATGCAGATGTTCCATTAGATTTCGCTAAATCTGATGTAGTGGTAAAGCCTTTGTCGCAATTAAAATATGACTTAGATGACCATTTTGAAAAGGGTGGTAAACTCCTAGGACATAATATTGCTGCATTTGATTTACCTGTTCTTAGAGATTCTATGGATATTTATTGTATTAAGAAATATCTCAAAGAAGAACAATATATTGATACTAGCAAACTATTAGTTAAAGAACACGGTGAGAGATTTCAACTTAAGAATTTAGTTAAGTGTTCTCTTTCTGATTCTAAACTAATGGAAAGTGCAGATGCACCTAAACTTTGGAAGGCTGGTAATCATACAGAAGTAGTAGAGTATTGTTTAAAAGATACTCAACTAGTATATGACTTGTGGAAATATGGAAAGGAAAATAATTTCGTAAAAGCATTTTCTATTGAAAAAGAAAAATTTTTAGAATTAGGGGTTGATTGGTAATGAGTACAACAGAATGGTTGGGGCTAATCCTCTTTTTGGTAATTGTGACGCTGTTATTCTTTGCGGCATTTGGTGGTTCTAAACTACAAGATTCTACCGTAGAAGAATATCTTTCACGATTAATGAAGGAAGAGGGAAAGCGTGAGCCTTAGAAAAAAATGTAAATATTGTTCTTCGCAAACAATTGCTAGAAGACTAATGGGATACTATCTAGGGTCTAACGACAAAACAGAATTATGGGAATGTAGAGAGTGCTTTGGCATATGGTCAAATAAAACAAAATAGGGGAGTCGCCTTCGGGTGGCTTCCCACTTTTTTTTTGGATTTTTTCTAACCCCCCTAGAGTCTATTTCCCAAAGTAGAAAATACTAAAAGGGAGTTTCTTTAATTACTAATTACCTTGAATAAGACTTTGTAAATGAGCCAATGTTGGTGCTGAACTAATATCAGTCGGCCAATTATCTAATCTTACTGAATATACTCCATTGTTATTAAACAATAAAGGCGTATCGGCATTCAGTTCTATCTCGTAATGATTTTGCATTACATCTCCTAAGTTACTACAATTGCTACACATATTAATCACGCTATCTTATACATATACAAATTAGTAAAACCATTCGTATCTGTTATTTTTACAGTTCCCGAAGTACTACAACCTATTTTTCCATAAATACCAAATGTATCTCCGTCTGATAATGTCAAAAGGTAATTTCCTTCAAGAACTTCATCTGCATAAAAGTCTGCATTTATTACCCTAGTAAAACCGTGTAAAGTACCCGATGACGGAGTTCCGCCTCCTGCATTATAATATAGAATGTTTTGTATTTGATATTTAGTACCTGCCGTATCTGAAAGCGTACCATTCTTAAACATAATTCTAGGGCTAATAATATATGTTCCTGCAAGTGCCGCAGTACATGTAAATACTCCACTAGACATGGCATCTCTTAATCCAGTATCTCCTTCTGTATAAGTCCAATTATTTATTAGTATATTAGTCGCTTTATCGTCTGTAAGTTCTCCGCCAATATCACCCCATCTACAAAAAATTTGAGCAGAACTACTACTTGCCAAACTACTACCCGAAGTTATTTGAATATCATTACCTGCCTCATTAGTAAAATACAGTTCATTAGGGTCACTTCCAGCACCGGTTTTAGTCCACAATTGACCATAAGTTGCAGTATCAGCATCAGCACTTGCTTGTTCTTTTAGAGAAATTGCTCCGTCAACAGAAAGCATAGTATTAGTGCCAATCGATGTAGCCCCTAATGCTGTTTTACCATCCATTGTTAAAGTGTGTGCTGTTCCATCTTTGTCAGAATAAACATGAAGAATAGAAGTAGTAGTACCAACCCTATTAATTCTAAAATTACCATCAACCGCTGCATCTGAATCTCTAAAGATTCTAAGTATTTGGTCGCTTCCCGATGATGTGCAAACGGGACTTATATCAAAGGTTATAGGTTCAGATGAAGTATTATTAATTGCTTTTAATCTTGTTTGTGAATCAACTACCGCAGTTAATTCTGCATGTCCTGTTTGTCCCGTTTCTTGCACTCTTATTGTAGGATTAGAAGCCCCTTGAACATGCAATACACTTGAAGGACTATCTGTTCCAATACCAACTCTTGAATTTCCACCATCAATCCTCATTACTTCGGTTGGAGTTCCGCCATCATTTACTTTGAAAATAACATCTTTATCTTGAGCAACATTTTCAAAAGTTACATCTCCATCAGAGTCAGCAGTTACAGCCATAGCATGAGTATAAACATTAGAATTAGCATAAGCAATACTCAAACTATTAGATTCTTTATTCGTTGTGAAAAATTGTATTAGTCTAGAACCAGCAGAAGTAGAAGTAGAGTATTCTATTATAGCAACTATTGTATCTCCTAATTTAAATTCGGGAACTCTCTCATTAGCAGTAGGAGGTCTAAGATATAGGTTATCTATTGTTTCTCCACCCTCTCTTCCATCAGCGACCACTAGCAAATGATATCCTTTAGTGTATGAGGTTGTTAGACTACTATCTGCAAAACTTTTACCAGAAACAGACCTATATTCACCATTTCTTAAAATCTTTCCAGCAGAAACTACTAGATTTCCCCCAGTTTGATTTATGTCGAAATCTGCTCCTGTTTTTAGAACTACATTTCCATTAGCCATTTGATTTAGTGCTTTGAATAGTCCGGAATGTGGAAAATCTACTGAATCAACTGGTTGAGTTAATCCACTTCCGTTAGAATTCTGTGTAATGTAATGGGGGTTAGGTGTATTTGTCATTTCAGTTTACCTCCAGAGTTAAAAACAATTCTAATGTATCAGACGCAGTAAAGGGTCCCACTCCATCAAACGGAACTCTAGCAATCATTTCGTTACTAGTCTTAAACACTCCTAACTCCCTAATAACTTTACCTGCTATATTACTTCCAGCACAACTAATTTTTATTTCTAAAACATTTGAATTAGTTTTTTTAGAAGATAAAGTTGTAGTTGCTCCACTAGGCACATCTAAAGCAGTTGCTCTAGGACTAGTGGAATTTCCACCAAATCCTATTTCTCCACTTATGGCTAAAGTGCTTTTTATGTATTCGATTAATTCTGTTTTCATTTCGTCTGTTATCAATATTCTTCCTCCAGTAAATCTTCAAGAGTTGTAGTTGCTCCCCCGTATCCCATTGGCTTAGTGTTAGTATTTAGAGTTGAGGAGAAACCAAGGCTAGCCCCCGTTCCTGTAATTTTTCTAACTAATAGTTTTGTAACGCTAACTTTAACTTCGTCTAATAAATCAAAGGTGATAGACCTTTCATCAAACTGTTTTTTCCTAATGCTAGAATTAACCTTTTTATTTTCTGAAATTAATTCTGC
>CEPT01018303.1_pt1 | contig 11980 bp, 9 predicted proteins | sample 356221 | NCBI WGS metagenome assembly CEPT01 (sample SAMEA2620081, study PRJEB7988) | marine metagenome | isolation source: saline water (ENVO:00002010), including | reverse complement strand
GCGGCGGCCAACTCTGCTACAGCGGCAGCGGCAGACGCAACAGCGGCTAGCAATCATGCGGCAACATCGCTGACCCATGCGAATACGTCGCTTACGCATTCCAATACTTCGTCTACCCATGCCGCTACATCGTTGACCCATGCAAATACGTCTTTGGGTCACGCTAATACAGCACAGTCTACGCTCAACAGTTTCCAGGCGATTTATCTAGGAGAACACGCCTCAGCGCCATCTACGTCAGGCGTTGGAGAGGGATCTCTGTATTGGAACAGTACGCAAAATCAACTTTATGTTTTAGATAGCGGATCATGGAATCAGGCGGCCTTTAATGTGGCCGGCGCTATACTTTCCGCTAACAACCTTAGCGATGTGGCTGACGCAGAAACAGCAGTCACAAATCTAGGGCTGGCGTATAACAAAATTACTGTAACCGTGGCGGCTGGCAAGTTTTTGCTGGACGGAACTGCGCAACAAAAAAGCACGCTGACACCATCAGTTAAGTACCGATTCGATCAGTCGGACTCTTCTAACGCCGGGCATCCAATCAAGTTTTCGACAACCAATGACGGCACCCATGCCGGCGGAACGGCGTTCACAACCGGGGTAACGAGTGTGGGCGTGCCAGGGCAGGCAGGCGCGTACACAGAGATCACGGTAGAGCAAGACTCTGCGGTTCTGTATTACTACTGTCAAAACCACTCTGGCATGGGTGCGAGGGCGTATGCTGCCGCTAGCAGTGGCGGTACATCTGGAGGGGCAAGCGCCTCTACCGGAGAAATGACCGGCTACTATGTAATAACGAGCCCTCCAGACAGCCTTATCTTCAAGCCAACGTACACCGTGATGCAGGATGTGGTGACAATAGCTGGGACTTACCAGGGGTTTACGGGCTCGGACACTGTGCTTCACATTTCAGACGTTGCGACTATCGAAACACATGGCTCATACGCCAGTGAAGATACCTCCGTCTCGTCAGGACACATTTTTTACAAGCTGTACCACATTGCTGACGGCTCGACTGTAACAGTGGCAAATGGCGCGACTGTGCATGGCATTGGCGAGGCGCCTGTTGGCGGCGGTGCCGGCGCTGTAGACAGAGTACGGTCAAGCGGTGAATTAATTTACTTCGGGACTTTATAGAGGGCTCTCATGGCTTCCAGAACATCAACTGTTGTGAATAGGGGTAAAGGCGCTCTTATTTATCACAATAACTCTACAAGCGCGCAACTCGTAACCATTAATGCAGCGGCGCAGGATGGGGTATCCAATCCTAAAATTAGCGTGATCCTCGATAGCACTGCCACCAACCTTTTGAACCAGGAGGTGTTGCACGCGAGCACAGGGGGTATTTCGGGGATGGCAATGGACCTGGCCGTCCTAACTACTGGTGACCCCGATAACATCGTTACCGTTGGGCAAAATGCCGGGTCGTATATGGCGGATAAGAACAACTCAAACTACGCTACTCACTCTCAGACTCACGCTTATCAATTTGTAGACCCGTGGTTCTGGCACAAGCCTTCTGAGTTTGGAAACAAAGGCGACTCTGCTGGGCATTATATCGGTCGCAGCAACAGTGATGGCTATGTCGGAGTGTGGAACAATGCAGTGGGTGACGTAAAAGCTGGGACATACTCAAAGAAAACGCTTTATAACGCCTCAAACAGCGCATATAGCGTGCATAAATCGCAAAGCTACTACCAAAGAGGATTTGCGTTTTGCCAATACACCTTGAGCTTTATGTCCCTCCAAAACTCAGGGTATATGAGCGGTGGCGTAGCCAGGCCGGGTGACAACGCTGTAAGTGATGTAAACGGTACCAGCGGCACCCCGGCGTACCAGGTGCTTATGAACGGCACCGGACAAGATCCATACAACTATCCTTCTCATACTACCCGTCAGATAAAGCACTCGCCGGAAATGATGGCAGAGGGCGGTGTATTTATTCTCAATTACCAAAACCCCTCTAGTGGCACTGAATCCAGGGTTCACTTGTGTGTTCTGGGGCGAGGGCAGCACGGCGGCGCCCTGCCCAGCGATCACAGCACAACTGTTAGCAGTACGCTCTCCTCAAATCCAAGCCTCAGCAGCCTTATAAGTACGGCCGCAGATTGTACCGCCTGGTTTGCCACTGAGCGAGGCAGTTTCCAATGGATGAAATACAACAAAGCAAACGATAAATACTATTACTGCTTCAAGCACAGTACGGCGGCAAATGCTGGAATTTTTGAGCTGCCCTGGAAATCCCACACCAGCAACGCGAACGGTAACATCGGGACAGATGGCACCGGGCCGTACAATGTAGCTCCGCACAGCTTTAGCGGGTTTGTCAAAGTCGGCGACTACCCGATTAGTAACACTCTATCAACGTCTATCCCGGCAAAAGTGGGGGCTAACCTTTGGTTGATGTATGACCTTACCGGCGGAAACGCATATTTTTCGGAAAACCTTGGCACATGGACGCCCGCTACCACCTATTTAGACGGTGCGTATATCATCAAAAACCAGGATGTTAATGGTGCTGACTATCTTCTGAAAAGTGACGGGACTGTGGTGCAAGTAAGCACTGGCCTAGCTGAAATGAGCCAAGCTGGGCTGCTAGAGAAAAGTACTGCTATCGGTAATTACACCCGAAACGGCTTAGTTCTTAATCCTGGCGACGCCCTTTATGCCGACAATGACAGAGCCTCGTCAACGTCTGTGTCGTTTACCGTAACAGAGGTTGCAATTTAATTATGGCTAGAACAATACGCACTAACAGTGCTAGTGGCGCTGCTGCTTCTGGCACCCTAACCACGACTGATGTGCAAAACCAGATAGATAGTCGTGTGCAGTGGATACTAGATTACGAAAAAATCTATACCGACACACCGCCGTCAGGCCAGCTCGATTTAATTCCCACCATCGACACAGCAAAATTCTCGGCCTACTACGTTGAGATGCAGGGTTTCGCCCCAAACAGCGGGTCGACGCGGATGCGTCTCTATCCTCGCCATAGTGGGAGCGCAGTAAGCGGCTCTACTCACTACGCATGGTGGGGAACGTATGGCACATCACAATACAACGGCTATGGCAGTAATACGAGTTTTTCCGGCGTTAATGGGTTTACGCCTAACTCAGCGTCGAACGACAGCATCGCTGACTCTGGCGCTCAAAATCGCAAAGAAATAACCTTTCACTTCAATTCGCCGGATGATCCTGGCAGTGGCCCGAACATCTACCACATCCACTATGTGGCGTACCCTGGTAACTATACTGGAGGGCAGAACCTCGGAACGGAAGTCCGGATTAACCTATATAGCCCACAAATAGTCGATGCCTATAAATTTGATTTGGGTGGCGCGTATTACTCCGCAGCAACCCTAGGAGTCAACCCGTTCATTCGGGTTTATAAGCAACCTCGCGTCCCCGCGAGTTAATTTTCTAAACTAGAGGAAACTCACTATGAGTAAGATCATTGTAGATCAAGTCCAGAAGAATGGCGGGGATGTTCTAACACTGCCGGCTACGGACGCAACAGCAAACAATCAACCTTTGGTTGGTGCAACTAACGGCAACTTGACGTTTTCACCCTTAGCACTGCCGGCAGCGGATGGCACTGCTAACAAGCCTGTCACGACTGATGGTTCTGGCCAGCTTCAGTTCGGAGCTTTCCCGCTTCCATCAACTGCTGGCAATAATGGGCAATTCTTGAAAAGCAACGGGACTGCTGCTGAGTGGGGCGGCGGCCCTGCCGGTATCGCTCTCGACGTTTCTAATGATGTTATCGGAACAGTGGTAACTGGGTCAGCGAGAGGTAACTCTTACAGCAGTGGAGCGTGGACTACCAGTGACGGTCCTAACGGCAACCATTATGGAAATAGTGCGTTCGGATCGAGCAATGTCGATGAAACATGGAATATGTTTCTTGGTGACGGGGCTCCGACTGCCACCGGCACGCACATGTATACCGTGAGCCACAATGGGCTGCCCCACAGACAGATGGAGTTTGCCAACAACAAGCGAGTCGGTCATGCGTACAAGAACCATCATTACTACCAGAACCAGACTAGCTATGGCGGCTTTTACACTCGCATCATGCCGATCAGAAACACTAGCAATGCTGCGATAAGCGTGCCGATCTATGCTTATGTAAGCTCGTACAGCAATCAATACTCTGGTGCTTCATGGGGTTATTTCACTCCCACGAACAGCAGCGGCACGCTTTACTCGACTGTTACTGGTGGAACGTGGACAAACGTGGCGTCGTATGCGAGCAATGACCTCAACTACAACATCGCTGGCGGTCAGACTGTATCCGTACCGGCAGGAACCACCGTTTTGGTTGGCTTGTTCTCATCAACGGCATATCAGACAACGTATGTGTTTGTGGACACAAACTTTTTCTACAACCTGGATACCACCTTCTCTAATGCAGATATCGTCTGTGACATGAGGATGTTGACAGCATTGCAGCAGGGAAGATCAACCAGCAACACTAACTCAATCGGCTCGCCGCATGAAATTTACAATGCGTGTGCCGCACTATTTGGAGATCGTTAATTATGCCATACGCACTATTTAACTCGGACGGAACCTGCATTGGTATGAACCTTCATGCCATTGAGGGGTACGAGGAGACACGCCATCCGGTCGGCTCTTTCCTGGTCAAAGAGGATGGCGAAATCCGCGAAATGACTGAGGATGAGATCACGGCGGCAGCTACCGCTGCAAACAATGCAGCAGTTGCAGAGGCTAATCGACACCAGAGAAACGCGCTACTTGGTGAGTCTGATTTTGTTGTAACCAGGGCGTTGGAAGCTGGAGAAAGCGTGCCTAGCGCGTGGTCTACCTATCGCACTGCACTGCGAGATCTTCCCGCGCACTCTGATTGGCCCAACCTGGAAGCCGACGATTGGCCCACTAAGCCCAGCTCGTAAACCCTTCTAATGACAAGGAGCTATAAATGGCACTCACATTAGAGGAGCTATACGCTAGACGGGCGCAGCAAAGGCAGGCCCAGCGCGGCCTGCTAAACTCCCCATTCGCGCCTGCCCCACGGATGGGCGGAATGGGCGGCTCTACTATGCGTGCTGTTCCCGATATGGCAGAGCCAGGCACTGTTGTGCCTAGCGATCTCCCAGATATAGAAATGGGCGGTGGTGCAATGCCGCGTGAAACCGTCAGACAAATGATGGAGGATCGCTCTGGCGGTATAGACGCGCCCAGGATGCAGCCCGATCCAGGAGCTAGCATGGCGGAGCGCTACGCAGGCGCCACCCCTGATAGCTTAGGGCAGCCCAGCCAAGAAGTCATAGACATGATGGAAGGCCGTATGGCTCCAGTGGCTAGAGGACGGGCTGGCCGTGGTGGTCTGTTGGGTTCTCGCAGTCAAGCTAGCCCGACAGTCACTGACGCAGAGCCTGACGCATTAGATCAAGCTGCTAGCGCGCCAACGGCAGGCACATTGTTCAATAACCTCGCCAATACTGTTACTGGCGTTACTAGCGCCCCCGCCGCAGCGCAAACACAAGCAGCAGCTCAGCAGCAAACAGCAGCAGCTCAGCAGCAAACAGCAGCAGCCACAACACCCCCTAGCGACAGCGTAACTGTCACAGATGCCGCAGATGCGGATACCCCTATTACAGCTACAGAAGCCGTAGCCGACACGGACGTACCGATCCCGCCGGAAGGCGGAGCAACTAACGCTGCCCGAATGTCGACGGTCAATGGTCTTTACAACCAATATCTGGGACGAAATGGCAACCCAGAATATATGCAGGCCTGGGCAGATATGCTCGCGGATGGCGCGTCTGTTGCAGAGGTAGAGGCCGCGATAGCGGCAAGCCCGGAAGGAATGGCTTTTGCAGCAGCACAGGCAGCAGAGCAAGCTGCAGCGTCGGACCCAGATGCAGCGCAGTCAGGGTCAGATGCACAAGAGGCTGAAACCACTGGCAACGTCACAAATGACAGCGATACCACTGCTACGCCAGACAACTTCAACGAGGAAGCAGCGAAACAGCAAATTATTAGAGCATACCAGGACATTTTGGGGCGCTCCCCTCTGGATGCTGGGCTAGAGTATTGGCTCAATGATATGCGCAACGGGCGGTCCATCGAGGAGGTACAGCGCGACATTAGACATTCCCCGGAACACGGTGGCAATGTTATGGGCGCCGTGCGCCAAATGTATGCGCGGTACCTAGAACGCGGTGCAGGGGAGGAAGAGATCGCTGGATGGCTGGCGATGGCGCGAGAGGGTACGTCGCTGCAAGAAATCGAGGCTATGATCGCCAACTCTGAAGAAGCCCGTGCGTTACTGGAGAGCCAGACTGACACAGGTACGTCGGATGCTGGCGTGCCAACTGCCGCACCCCCTACGGCTACGCCTGTTGGTTCGCAGACCGGCATAGCTCAAGCGTCAACAGACACGCAGACGTATGAGGCTGCAACTGCTGCCGATCCTAATGCGGCACAAGTTACAGAGGTGGCTGACGTCACCAGGACGGTGCAGCCAGAAGAAACGGTTGCATATCAACTTGATCAGATACTGCAGTCTAACAATCCAATCATTCAAAGGGCCAGGACCGCTGGCTTGCAGTTTGCCAACCAAAGAGGGCTACTAAACAGCTCTATAGCCGCCCAGGCATCTCAACAGGCAGCGATAGATGCTGCGCTGCCAATCGCCCAGCAAGATGCCAGGACGTTTGCAGAAGCGGCAGGCCAGGTCACTGATATAGAGGGCAGATCAGCACTGCAGGATGCTGCGCTTGGAACAGAAATATCCAGGTTTAATGTATCAGAAGAAAACGTAACTAACCGTTTTAACGCAGAATCTCTGAATCAGGCAGGAGCGTTTAATGCTAATGCGGCCAACACGGCAATACAGAATTTCCTCCAGCGGGAGGCTGCGCGCTTACTACAAGATGACCAACAGCTCTTTACCGCGCAACAGAACCAGGCTGACAGAGAGCTGCGAAACTATTTGCAAGAAAGGCAGTTTGACTTCCAGGGTAGTGAGAACGCACTGGACAGAGAGCTTCAAGAAAGACTGCAAAAAAATGACCAGGAGTTTAGATCTGGCGAAAGTGCGCTGGATAGAAGTTTTCAAGCAGGCGAAAGAGCGCTTGATAGAACTCTACAAACTAGCGAGGCAGCCCTGGATCGTGCCTTATCACAGATGCTGTCAAATGATCGCATCGCGTTTGAGGAATGGTCGCAAACAAATGCGCAGGAATGGAATGCTGCTCAGAATGCGCTGCAGCGCGAGTTTGATAGGTATCGAGTGGACGCTCAAACGGCATCTACGGTTATGTACTCGACAATGGAAAGCATTGCGCAGATATATGCTGACCCGAATTTAAACGCTACGCAGAAGCAGAATGCAATTAGAAACGTGCTGTCCCTGGCGAACTCTACCCCAGCGCTGGTAAGCCAGATAACGTCTGGTATGCAGCGGGACCGCCAGAACGAACTGCCAGAGGGCGTCGATGAAACGGCGTACACTAACCCAGAGGCATTGCTTGGTGATGCGTTCGATCCAGAAGCTAATTACTGGATTGGTCCATTTGGCAGCCAGTATGGCGCGGCGCATCACCCGACATGGATTATCCCGCCGGAAGAAGGCGCAGAGGTTAGCCAGGGGATTGAGCTTATTACCAATCCGTCTACTGGGCAGATATATATAGCCCCAACCGGCGGATATCGACTCCGTGGGGTAAATGACGATCCGTCGAATCCAGGTGGTGGTGATGGCAATACTGGGCCAACCGGCAACTACACTGGCGATCCTGCAAACCTAGTGTATCTGGGGGGTAGCGGCAGCGGCCTTATGTCAAATCTGTATCGAGATCCAGCAACCGGAATAACCTATATGCTGGTTGACGGACAGTATGTGCCATTTGATCCATCAGGCGGCCAAGGCGGCGGAGGCGGAGGCGGCGGCAGATAATCTAAATGATTAGAGAAGCTACGTTTGCCGATATCCCGGCGATTGTAGATCTGGCGGTAGAGTCAGTAAATCAAAATCCCCTTCCGGTTCGGATTTGTCGAGAGTCAATGGCTGATACGGCGCGAGAGGCGATTGCCGGGAATCAGCATTTTGTCTGGGTGTCAGAGATAGAGGGTGAGGTTGTGGCGGCAGTAGGCGCTATGGCTGAACGCTCTTTTTGGTATGAGCGCCAACAATGCTCGATGATGCTGTACTTCACAAGGGTGCCTGGAGAGGGTGTCAAACTGCTGCGCCAGTTTGCAAAGTGGGTCAAGTCACGCCCGGTTATCAAAGTCGCTGTTATAGAGCTAGAGCCTGAGACAGATCCCCGGCTGCTAAAGCTGTTGGGACGAATTGGGTTTTCCCGTTTATCAATGAATTGCACCTATGTGCGAGGTCAAACATGAGCAAGGTCGTTAAAAAGGTCGGCAAGGCTATCGGTAAGGTAGTCAAGGGTGTCGTCAAGGCCGTTAAGAAGGTCCAGAAAAAGATATTCAAGTCTAAGCTGTTCAAGGTCATCGCCACCGCAGCGCTAATTTATTTTGGAGGTGCGGCCCTTTTGGGCGGCTTAGGAGGCCTGGGCGCAGGAGGCGGAGGGTTTATTGCCGGGGCGAAAGCCGGTCTAGGCAGTGCCTGGGCCGGCGTTACAGGAGCTGGATCAGCGCTCGCGGCTGGAAAGGTGGGTGCTGCTGGTAGCTCGCTAACAGGCGGATTTACAGGTGCTTATGGGGCTGGCGCTGCAACAGGAGCAGGCGCTGCTGCTGGCGCCGCTGGAGCTGCTGGCGCTGCTGGAGCTGGAGCTGGAGCTGGAGCTGGAACAGCAGGAGCTGCAGGATCATCTGCACTGCAGCCGGTTACAGTGACGGCCACAAAAGTGCCAACAACCATTGGCGGCACGGCAGGAGCTGGAGCTGGTGGCGCGGCTGGTACTGGTGCCGCTACAGGGTCATCTGCATTGCAACCAGTTACAGTGACCGCTACGAAAGTGCCAACCACAATTCCTGGAGCTGGAGCTGGAGCTGGAGCCGGAACAGGCGCAGGCGCACAAACTGCGGCTTCCAAAATAACAACAGGAGTCCCTGATTATGTGAACCCGGTAACCGGCCAAATGGGCGGGAACCCGGCAGGGGTCAAGGCGGCAGGAAAGGGATTGCTTAGCGGTGATCTTACAAAAGCAGCGGTGGTTATGAGCGGCGGCCAAATGCTCTCTGGTTACGCCCAAGGCAAATCATTAGAAAAACAAGAAAGGCAGCGCAGAGCTGATGAGGCGGCAGCACTGCTGGCCTACCAGGAGAATGTAGGCACATATATTGGTATGCCGGTATACAACCCGGAAACTGGAGAGTATGAGTATCGAAATCAGTCAGGGGGAGTAGCGTAGTCATGGCAGGATTATTACAAGGCGCCAAACAAAATGCTGAAAACGCATCGCTAGACGATCCAGCGCTCGAAAGCGCAATTATGGCTATGGGCAGCCGGCTGTATGAGGAGGGCTTGGGTGACAGCATATCTGAACAGGTCGCAAAGTCGCCAACAAGCGTGCCGCGCATTATGGCTACGATTGCTTACAAATTGGCAGAGTCTAGTGACGTTGACACTGACGGCGAGATCAAAGAAGAAAACCTATCCGTTTTGGGCATGATGGCATTGAATGAAGTGTTTGAGATTGCTGAGGCATCTGGTGTAGAGACTAGCCCGGCAGACGTATCCGCAGCATTCAAGCACATGGTCATTATGTTCGCCCAAGACCAGGGATTGCCCCCAGAGCAAGTAGAAAGCCTGGCAAATGCTATGGCCCAGGTTGACGATCGTGGCTTTGCAGAAGAGGCGAACCAGGTGCCAGACCAATTCTTTGACGAGCTGCCAGAGGAAGATGTGCCTGTTGGCGCACTAGAAGAGGACGCAGCACCGCAGCAGGCTGCTGCCCCGCAGGAACAACAGCAACCAATGATGGGAGCATAATCGATGGCCAGTTATGGGTTTCTCGGCCTGCTTGGCGGCCTGGGCCAGGCAGCGCAAACAGTCGGCGGCGCACTATTTAGTGAAGGTATTGATAGAAGGCGCGAGGAGCGGCTGCAAGCCTACCAGGATAGGGTTTACGAAAGGGCTAGGAAAGATGCGGTTGCTGACATGGATCGCTCTGAGGCGTTTCAGACAGCGCAGCAGGAAGCGCTCTTTGGGCAGCAAAAAAGCATGGCCAAATTAGAGTTTGCCAATCGAAAAAACCTGGAGAAGTACATACGGGAGAACTTTGCGCAATCCAAGCTAGGTCGGCAATATGCTGATCTGGAGAGGTATAGGAATGATCCTAACTTTGGCGTCGAGTCTGACGAGTACAAGCGCCTGGATAGAGCGCTTACGATACAAGAGCAGCAGCTTATTCCTACCACTGATATGTACGGCAACACGACATACGGCATAGCTCAATACGACGAGTCAGGTAGAATCACTGGCGTTAAGCAAGTCGATTTCACTGAAGCGACGGGGCTGGGAGGTGGCGATGAGTCAACCGGCACCGTAACAGACTCAGACACAACTCCAGCCCCCTCAAGCACTGCACGGCAGATAGCGGGAATCCAGGAAGCAATAGACGCCGGCCCTGACGAGGATGGCTTGTACACGCATAATGGGCAAAAGGTAACCCTGCAAGTCCTTCAGCGAGCTTTAACAAGACTAGGCGGTTAAAAAATGGCGGAGAGTACTGGCCCTATTCGGTATAACCCTGGGCTTTTCGACGATGAGTATACCCCTCCCTCTTCACTCGGCTCGCCTATCATTTATAACCCCGGACTGTTCGACGACGACGAAGAGGAGGAAGAAAGGAATTTTTTTGTCAACGGGCTAGCGGGATTCGGAGAGCGCGGCTCAGCTATCGTTTCTAACCTTGTCCAGGGAATAGGGACGCTGGCAGAGGCTGGTGAAGAGGCTCTGTATGATCTCACCGGGATCAACCCTTATATACGTTTTGAGCCGGACGGCATATCGTTTGAGTTATATGCTAAGCCAGAAGAAACGGCGAGCTTGCTTGGCGGGTTCGGCGAAAGTATAGAGCAAGACCTCGATTTTCAAAACCAGCGTAGATTCACCTGGGCAGATTACAAAGACGATCCATTCAACGTAAAAAAGCTGGCTGGATATGTTTTTGAGTCTGGCGTTCATTCGCTGCCAGATATGATTGCTGCTGTAGCAGCATTCCCAGCGTATTTTTTGTCAAGGTCGCAAGAAATTGGCGAGCAGAGGGCGGAAAACAAAGGCCTAGATCAGATTCGATTGCAAGAGCTTGCGGAAGGCGCAGCAACGGCGCTGCCAGTAGCCCTCCTAGAACGACTAGGCGCGAAAGGCATATTAGACACTGCCGGCAAAGGCCTTATCAAAGGCACTGGTGTAGGCCTTAGCAAAGAGGCGACTACAGAGTTTTTACAAGAGCAAATTGAATATGCCGGGGAAACGCTCGGTACCCCAGTTCCTTGGGATGCTGCCACCAGCCTAGACAGAGGGCTGGCCGGAGCGGTGGCAGGCGGAGGTATTGGTGCTGCTGGTGGTGCCGTTTCGGGAACCTTGCGCACCCCACAGGTGGATGTGTTTGGGGGCAGGGAGCCTAGCCAGATACAGGTCGACTTGCAGGCCAGGATTGACAGGCTCAACCAGGAGCTGGAGCTGGGGCAGATAGCGCCGTATTCAGCAGAAGTGCAGAGACAAGAAATACAGGAGCTGGCGCGCCAGGCAAGCATTCGCTTCCCAACCTTTGAATTTAACCTGTCCGGGCTGTCAGATCCGATATCGCAAGCTGCCAGGGCAGGCGCGGAGGAAGCAAGAGCTGCCGGTGGTGACGCCCTAGATCAAGCAGCTAATGCTGCAGCTCGCACAAATCAGGTGGCAGGAGCGTCCCGCACACCATTCACGGACCAGCTCAATCGGGAAATGGAGGAGGCTGGCCGTCGCCAGGCTGCAGAGCGCCAAGCTGCCCAGGAGGCAGAGCAACAATCCTCAATAGGTGGCCTGGGCGGTGTT
>CEPT01002272.1_pt1 | contig 11987 bp, 18 predicted proteins | sample 356221 | NCBI WGS metagenome assembly CEPT01 (sample SAMEA2620081, study PRJEB7988) | marine metagenome | isolation source: saline water (ENVO:00002010), including | reverse complement strand
TATTATAATGTCCTCTGCCATTGACATTTAACCACAGACCAGCACCTTGAATATTCCACTCCCCTGCAACAGCACCAAGAGTTTTTAGATATTCAATAAGTTGTGCTTTAGCAACCATAAACAAGGGTTGCCAAGCAGGACCTTTAAGATTTGGTGATGATTGATAACCACCTACATTACTATACTCCATTGACTTATGAAACGTTTTCTGAGTTTCATCAATCATTGTTTGATTGACAAGATCAGTTCCAACGTTCTTGTAACTTAATGGAGTTGGGAAAAGATTATAAATCTTCTCCTCCATATCTTTAGATTCAATTGCAATAGACATTATAAACCTAGATTCAATTTGTTCAGTAGGTAAGAACGGACAAGTCCAGAACGTACGATATCATCAACCCCAAACTCAACGATAGTAAATTCTTTCATGAGTTGTAGGATACGCATGAAATCTAAGATTCCGTTACGCTCATTCTCTTTTACAAGGTCAGTCTGTGAAATGTCTCCACAGAACATGATCTTACTATTATCACCAACGCGGGTAATCATACTATCTAACTCGTGGAAATTCAAGTTTGAAAACTCATCCACGATAACGATGCAGTCATCCATAGTAACACCACGAATGAAAGATGTAGACCAGAAAGAGATGGTTTCCTGTGCCTTAAGATTATCATACAACATATCAAAGGAATTGTCATCAGGCATCTCAAACATGTAACGTACCATGTTCTTATAAGGAACTTGATACAACATGGATTTATCCTCATGAGTACCTGGCAGGAAACCAATCTCTCTGGTAGGTACAAGTGATCTAACAATATAGATCTTGTCGTAGGGAGAATCCTCTGAAAGAACCTCCTTAAGTGCATTATACAGCACAATAAAAGTTTTGCCAGTACCTGCAGCACCATGGAGGACACAATTTTGTCCCTCTGCGTACGCATCAAACACCACTTCCTGATTGTCAGTCAGGGGTTCAATATTACGAAGATATGATGAGTCAATTGGTTTCTTTCTTTTCATCTGTCGCTTAGACATATTAGTGGGGAAAGTTTTAGGAGATTTAGTTCCTTTTCTTGCTCGTGCCATTAAAAAATTCGTGCGCTGTCAGGTAAGTAGGGTTTCAATCCATCTTGGATTTTTCCTGCTACTTTATAATGTTGTGTGGCAACGTCTGCCATTTGTTGATCCTGTTGATTAGAGGCAGTAGTATCACAACCTCTCCAATTAACCAACTGCTTGATGTGAGGGTTTTCCTTTAGATACTTTTCACGACCAGCAAGAGATAGAAACTTTTCTTCTACCTCACCAGTCTTAGTATCTTCAAACTTGTAGATGGGCATTTAAGTAAAGCGTGATAGATTTGCACCAGGATGTGCTGCTTGCACTTTAGACATGGCTTCTTTGAAACCATTATCTAGTTTCGGTGTGCCATAAGTAGTGCCTGCAATACCTTCTGACCAGTCTTTATCCCAGTCAGGGTTCTCATCTTTCCATTCGCAGTATTCTTTCATGGTCATGGAGAGTTCTTTCTTCTCTCCAGTTTTCTTATTGATTACAGGATAGGTAGGCATTACTCTGGGGTTAAAATACGTTGGATTTTTTCACCGAAAAAGGTGATAAAGGTGATTCTCATTTCATCCTTATGGACTCCTGAGATAGGTCTTTGTCCATGGTATATATGACCAGGAAAAACGACCATTGTGTTATAACTATCTAGTACATTAAAGAGTTCCTTATATTCAGACTCGCCTCTCCAAGTGTCAACGTGTTCTGAACCAACAGGATCATCGTTGATCTTCTCGTAGAATGATGTACCAGCACCCATATGGTTATGTGGGTTTAAGTATACCATACAATTATAACATTTGTCAGTATGTGGCCAGAAATAAGGTTTCTCTTTACTGATATCTACCTCTTGAAACTGATTAAAGACTCTCCATGAGAACATTCTCACGGGATCCATCTTAACATCAAGAGTTCTTCCCATGTACTCATATAGATTTAGCTCTACAGGTTTAGGATTGGAACAACGTTCAGTGTAGAATTTACCGTCATAGAAGTTCTTACCATTGATGTATGTGTCTCCTATACTCTTAGATAGTTGTTGGTCTTGGTTACGATTACTTTTAATTCCACTCTGTGCAACGTAATCTCTTACTCTGTCTGGATACTTAAAGAAATTATCTACAAAAATAAAATATTCCCCGTTGAAATCACAAGTTTCAACGGAGAGATCATCGTTTACTTCAAAATCTTCTTCTGTAAAAAATTTCATGGACGGATCATAATGCAGGGTTGTACGTCTGTGTATTCTTCTTCACAAAAACACTCGTCCTTACACCAGTCCAAAGCACGAGCGATGACAGGGAATTCACAGACAAAAATCTTTTTAATTGCGTCAGCAATATCTTTATGTTCTTTCTGCGTACCATTTCCAGTACGCAATTCAATATAATGAATCCAGTTACGAATATTTCCTGTCATGTACATTCTGGTTGGTGTACACATGGGGAGTACGTTTCTAGCACACTCTTTTGCAATACCATCTTCAAGCATACGTTTGTAGAGATCCATACTCTTCTTGAAATGATCTTGCATCAAAATCTCATAGGTCTGACGCTTGAAATCATCAAGGTTATCAATACTATTCTGACGATTCTTATCGTCTTGAGTTCTCAGATGTGGTAGGGGAATAGTGTCACCCAACAGTGAAGAATCTGCATAGCGTTGAGAAAACTCTTGATATGTAAATGAACGGTGCCTCAAAATTTGAGCTGCGATTGCTCGTGTAGTATTAATTTCAACGGTTAAAGATGCCTGTTCAAACACACTCCAGTGACCATGTTTGATACAGTATTTTAGAAGTCCTTCTACCTTAGGATTTTCCTGATTAGATGGGTTACTTACACGAGCGATGTAACCAATTGTTTGCTCCGCGTTAGGAGTTACTGCAATTTTACAGACTTTCATTCTTAAAATACTTTACGTTGAAATAATATTCTGGACATCCAACAGAGACCAAATCCCTGCCAGTATCCGATCACTGCTAGACCGAAAATACCTGGTACTAACCAGTTCCATAGTAGCATAATAATTAATGGATCAGCAAACAACTGAAACAATGTTGATGCTAATCTCTTAGAATTTTCATAGCGTTCTTCCTCAGCAGCAATCTCTCGTAGTTCTTCCTCAGTTTCCTGAGTCTTTTGCTCTGCTGCTTTCTTAGGATTGAAATAAACGCTCATTTTTTCTGTTTTGTTTTCGCCCCCTGTGGGTCTACCCATAGTTTTGGATTCCTTGTACCTTTAGTTTGAACAAATGTTTTGAAACCTTTCTTATAGGTGTCATAATAATGATCAAATAGATCAACAGTCTTTGCACATTGTGTAATGTCAAAGCACTGTTTGTCACCATCCATATACTCTACCAGATAGGCATTACATGGTAAGTTGACATCGTTTGATAGAGAAGGATCGCACTTTTCTCGGAGAATATTGATCTTCTCTTTTGTCATCGGTTACCCCATTTGATTTGCGGAAAAGCTTCTTTCACAACAGCAGAAGTGATTCGGTATTTCTTTTGTAGATTCTTATCTTTTGCAAGAACTACAACTTCTGCTTCGCTTTCATGCAAACCTTCTAGGAGTTGAATGAACATGGATTCTTTCTTCAGCATGGGCAATCTATCGTCACCACCCTTGAAGAAACGGTATAATTTCTTGTACTCTTTTGCGAGTCTTGTATGTTCTGTGCCTGCAGGTGCTTCGTTCGGTGTGAAAGGAACATCACCTTCAGGCATGACCGTCACAATGCTCTCATCATAGTTCGCAATGAGAATTGCTCTGAGAGCATCTGTATTATAGGTTTGTAACAAATCAATTTTTTCTTTCTTTGTCTTAGCGTTAGATACTTTTTTAAGAACCTCGCTGATTAACAAAGAATTCACATCAGTTTTTCGTGCCATGGTTTTAATTAAGTTTCATCGTCATCTTCATCAGTTTGTTCCCACACGCTTTGTGGTCTGATGTAGATAAGTTCATCGTGTAAGATGTTGCCATCCTCATCCAACATTTCTGGATGGGTAACTGACTTTGCATACGCTGCGTTTTCAATAAAATCTTCAACGTATCCTTTTGCCAACCAAGAGACCGTAATCCCTAGGATAAACGCTCCGATAACAATCAGAGTGGTAAGTGCGATTAACATGGTTTCCCCCCTATGATTATATGTATGTTTGGAAAACCTACCTCCTTATATGTGAAACTCACAATTATTTAGTCAGATAATCTTGTTTTCAACGAGGTATTTGACAGACTCTTGGCAACCGCCGAGTCTCTGTCCATCCATAATAACCTGAGGGAAAGTTGTGCCTCTACCAAAGCGTTGGTAGTAACCTTCTCTGTCAAATGATACACCAAGTTTATGCTCAGTGTATTGGAGACCCTTGCCTGTCAGAACTTTTTTAATTCTGTCACAAAATGGACAACCGTCTCGGGTATAAATTTCAAATTTTCTAGACATGATAGGGTGTTAGTTCCGTACTGTATATATTACCATTGTCAGGACGCTTTGTCAACTGTCCAATTGGCAGGATGAAAAGCACAATACTCATTGAATGTGATCTTCATCTCCTTATTAGTTAGGTTGCAATGTCGTGCTGCTTTTGGAAGGTTCCATTTAGCATGAAAAAGATTCTCCATTGCTTCTCGTGTTTCAGGTCTCATAAAAAACTATAGGGGTCAAATTTTTGGCGGGAATTTTTTTCCGACTTTTTGGTAAACAAAAAGTGAATTTCGTTTTAGTATCCGCAATCTTCGTAAAGAATCTCGGGATCCTTCTTCCACTTCTTGCGACAACTCTTCATCTCTTTGAGTTCTTCTTTGATCATTTGATATGCTTCTTCGGCAGATAACTTACCACCAAGTTGCAAAGAGCAAACGACATCAACTCTGGTGCCGAAATGTTTCAGCGCCTCTTCAAAACAATTTAAGTCTTCGTACATACCCATCAGTCACCTAGTTTTTTAATGTCATACAAGGATGACTTGTAGTAACGTTGATTCTTTTTAACCTTACGATTGAATTCTTTCTCAGTCATTTTCTGTCTCTTCTTAAAGAGATTGTTCAGAGAAGTGAGTTCATCAATGGTCTTTTGCATTTGTCTTTCACTTTTCTTTTGCGTCTTCTTTTGAATGAGATCTTCAGGAGAACCAAGAGCTTCAAACTCTGCAGTGTCTCCTTCAATTTGTTCCTGAATCTCTTCAGGCAATTGATCTTTAGGAATTTTTGGTAAGTCCATTATGTTCTGGGTTCAAATCTACATGTGATTAATTGGACACGTTGTTCACTAGTCTTTGATATGATCTCAAACTTAGTGCTTGTATCGTCATTTGAATTCGCTTGGTTACCTTCCGATACTATAACAGTAACGTTTGAGTTAGGATCTATACTAGCGTCAAGAGACGAATCTTTCGTAGACCAATTGGAACGATACTCATTAATTATATCTACACCATCTACTATAACACGAATCCTAAAGGATCCGCAACCACTTGATGCCTGATTACCGCCCAAATGTTTTATAGTACATCCATTGTTGTCTGGAATCTTAACATACTGAATACCCTGAGTGCTAGTAGCATCAGTATAAGAGGAGCATCCAGAGGAAGCATATCCAGTTGGACGATGTGCAACCTCAAGTGTTGCAGTAGTAAAGACAATTGCATTGACACCTGGAATAGGATCATTCGCAGTGACTTGAGTGCCTTCTTTGTATAGATAAGTTCCAATACCTTGTCTAGTATTGAAGATTTCACCTGCACTATTATCTATAGTCTCTGTTGCAGAGAACAATTTAATAGGTGCAGGGTTGTAAGGAATACCTGGTATGGTAAGAAGATCTCCTGCCTCATATCCTGTACCATAAGAAGTTACACTATTAATTCTAAGTCTGGAGTCATAGTCTGACCCATCTTGAACTGCTTGGATTGTGATGTTTAGAATGAGTCCAGTACCATTACCACCCTGCATAGTATAGTCAGTAGGACCTATAAGTTGTCCGTCACTAGTGAAACCAAATGCATTTCCATCTTCATTCTCTACAAACTCACCGATAGATACACTCTGATACTCATCATCTTTATTATAAATCTGGAATAGATCAGGAATACCACCAGTAGTTTGTACTTGAGATGCTACCTGAGTAATCTTAAACTTTGCATTACAATCATTACCATCAAGATCTCTGAAGCATAGTTCCTGACTATTATTCAGAACAAATCCCCCGTAACCTGTACCGTTTGTGATAGTTACATTGACTGTCGTAGGTGCAGTAACAGTTAGAGTTCTTGTCTGTTTACCTTTCCTACCTGATTGTGTCCATGACTTATTACCATACTGCAAAGTTCCCAATGCCATACCATAGGTGCTCGGATTATCATCCCAGTCTAGTTCTGCTGTAATATCACAAGAACCACTACCAGTTACAACAATGTTACCATTGGAATCAAAGGATGCTTCTGCACTTCCCCCCGCTGCAATAGGTGGTTGCTGTCCTGTACTAGAGATACGAATACCCCACCCACCAGGATTTCTTTGCCAATCATTGAATCCATTATCAACGTTAGTACATCTAACAACCATGCGTCTAGTACCACTAGTGACAGGATGCTGGAAGACAGTAGGTGCGTTTGCAAAGTCTGTAAAAGTTCTGATCACATTGTTACTATCCAGAATCATGTCACCATCAATCTCAATGGTTGTTATGTTGTCTGATGCTACCTCAAAAATATAGTGTCCTGATACAGGGAAATTAATATTATATACTACTTCCTGTTGTTCATCTGGGAGAACACATTCTTTATCATTCACCCATACCATGTACTGATTTGCCCATGTACTCCATGCAGGATGATCAACTGCAAATGTTTCTGGTGCTGTCTTGTTTGCTACAACATACTTCTGTGCATTAGTGGTGCTGTTAGTACCAAAGATGTTGAGCATAATAGTACCATAGGTAGCAGGATTATATCCTCCTCTCTGTGCTGATGGTAGGTCATCAAAAACAAGTTTACCACTATCCAATAGAGGTTGAATCCAATTACCAAATCCTGCTGCTAACAACTGACTATCTGATGCATTTCCTTCTGCTGTTAGACCAGTAGGAAGTTCTAAGATATATGATTTGAATCCCTGCCATCCTACAGGTTTGTCAATGAAGTTTATACTTTGAATCCACATCTTAGAATCAGCTAGATCCCATTGATTTGCAGTTGTATCGCCACCACCATCTTGACGAGAACCAATTACAACTTCAATGGAATTGTTCTCTAGTTTGAATGTCTTATATAAAGGACCGTCAAGTGCATTGAGCGGTTCTCTCGTCTGTCTATCTCCTGCAAATAAAGTTCTGTGTGCAACTTCTAGAGGCATCTCTGAACTCTTTCGTTGCTGCCAAACTGTTTCAGCATACGCATCCTTACCATAAAGAGGACCGTTACCATTATTCTGTGCATAGTTTACAAGATTAAATCCAATGCCAGAAATGACGACTGCTAATCCTGCAGGGTTATTCTTCCATGACGTACTGGAGGGGACATTATCTAATGTAAATTGAAATCTTTTCCATCCTGCAGTAGTAAAAGTAATGGTTGCAGTATCAGGACCAGTCTTAAAGTTACCTCCAGAGGTAAAGACTTGAATGTTCTGTCCTTCTGCACCATCAAAAGTCATAGTAGCACTGTCATCTACAGCGTACTGAACTGTGAATGTCCCTGTAGCAGTGACGTAGACATTCATTGACCAGTTGTAAGTTGCAGTTCCTGCAATGTATGGTGAAGGAGACACTGCATTTTCCTTAGTCCAAGTATTCCATGAGTTGTTAGGAATTCCACCTGCGTAATATGATTTGTATAAAGTATGACTGTTAGTCAGTCTCTCACCACTCTCGTTTGTACCAATACCAGCAATAACACTTACAATATTCTCAGTTAATTCTGCTACGTTGTTATCAAAATTCTCATCAGGCCAGTATCCTAGACAATAAAATTCATTGAACTCTGGTCCTTGATATGGTTCAGGTATAAATTTTCTCTCGTATTTCTGTGCAAGTCTATCAACATACTTATAACAATCATCCCCAACACAATTAGGATCTCCAAGTGTTACTTCACCACCTTGCCAATACTTATAAGTGTGTCTGCAATTAGTATATGTCTGCGTCTCATAGTCATAGTCACATATAATATCATCAAGAACAGGTACAGGATAGATAAAGTTATCACCTGGATCTGGAAATGGAATTAGAGGACCGTTAAAAGGTTGTTCGTCTCTCTCTTCTTCTCTATTTGCTGCGTCTCCTCTGACTCTATCATTAGGATCAAACAAAGGATCACAAATAGGACCGAAGTATGTAGGGTCAATCGGTCTTAGTGGTGAGTAAACACCAGGTGTTACACCCTCGTTAATAGTTGCTGGAGGAATACCAACTTGATCTAATTGCGCTCCCGAAGGATTATTAATACTACCAGGCGGTCCTATAATCACTGCAGTAGTCGGTGCAGGATCACAAACAGGTCCAAATTGTCCGTACGGGGAGTAAGTCACTAGACTTTTTGATTATTTATCCTCAGATCTGAATACTAAAAGTTCATCTCCATTTTTTACATCTTCCATTTCAGGATGACGAGGACGTTTGATTGGTGGTTTATTAAACTCTTCAAACGTTGCAGTCATTGTCTTGAACATGAATGCAAACGTTGCTCCTGCTACTGCAGCGAAACATATAAAGTATATAAAAATTGTGAAGTCGTTCATTCTTTGTGTGTTGGTGCTGTTGCTACTTTAACTAATTGACTATAACATTCGTTGATAGTCTCATCAATGTATGCAGTGTGAGGCATCATGGAATTGTATACCGTGATGGTATTTTTCTTACACGGTGCTTCTCCTAGGTATTCAAAACCCCATGACTCAATATATTCTATACCAAAATTCTCCCAAACATATTCTACTTCAGATTGAAGATCATGTAAGAAACCTTTCTGTCTACAGGTAGGTTTCATAAGATCCTTGAGCATTGTAAACCTATCATCTTTCCACTGATCTTTGAAGTTGAAGAAGCGAGTTGATCTATGTTCTTCATGATCCACCATCCAAAGATTACCAACCATGCCAGGACCGTCAATGTGTGGAAGATGAGAGAACTTCCACGTCTTATGTTTAAGTCTGTTGTAATAGTTACCCCAGTTCTTTCTACCGATGTTCGGTGTCCCATCCATGAGATCTTCTACAACATCGCCAATAAATTTTTCAATATAACTATCTTTCCATGCCCAGAATGGATTGCATTCAGTAGGATTTTGAAAAGGTTTTACATCAAACGGCGGTACATCATCCAAAGATACGGTATAGAAACCAAAGTCTTCAGATAAACTCGTCCATTCAACCCCAGTTATCTCCATTAGTATCTCTCCATGATGATGATGCAATGTTCACTGTTCCCTCTGGTGGATCTTTAATAAAAAGATTCCATGAAATACTTATACGTTCACCCTCTTGGTAGTGAGGTTCTACATAATGCGGTAACCATGAAGGGAATACAAGACCAGTTCCTTCAACAGGAGGATGATAGTACATTGCTGATCCTTGTAAGCGAGAAGCTTGTGCTCCACCTCTAGGATCTGGGACTGAAAATCTACCTTCAATCTCAGGTAATACTGGTGGATTTTTCACCCAGTATACACCACTGATATCAGAGTTGGGATGAGTATGATAGTTACTGTAATCATGCTGACCCAGAATGAGTGCCCAACATTTAATTCTTATCTGATCTAATCCTGGTAGGTGTCTTCCTTGTTGTAGACCCATGTGATATCTATCAGACACATCATAAATCATCTGCTTCAATGCTACAGACCAATCTTCCTGTAGTTCTGTGAGATTATCAAACGAGTGCCAAGCAGTATTACCTCTACTAGAAAAGGAGGGAAGATTAGGTGAATCTTCACGCTCCTTTCTTAAGTATCTTTCTATTTCTACGTTGAGGTGTTCTGCAAGTGGATTAGTATATTCAATGAGGTTGGTAGGGTATAACGAAATTGTACTAAGCATTAATCAGGTAGTTCAGGGAATGATGTAGTGCCATCGGCATTGGGGTTAGGAGGTTCTGTCCACTCAGGATAGTCATCCGCACCTTCAGGTTTAGGATATGCCGCTTTTACAGCAGCAATCTTATCAATAATTGCTTTCATTTTAGCACCAATGTCAACCCCTGCAGCACTCAGTGTTGCAGCCATGTCAGTTAAAGCATGGATTTGTGATTGTTCACTGGGATAATAGATTCTTCTAGTAGCAGAAACGTTAACTACTTCTGCGTTCTCTCTTGCTGCATGAACAGCAGGTTCAGGTTGAATATCCAACCATGCATCGTAATCTTCTTGAGAGATTACTGTATCACCAGACATACCGCCGATGATCATTTCTTCACGAGGAAATAACTTCTCGTAATATGCTCTTTTTTCTGTGCTAATAGCCATTGTAGTAGTATCTCCGTTAAATTACCAAGAACCAGACCATTCTTTTGCTTCGGATCCAGCAACACCGAAGACCGAGATGATTGTGTTAGTACCATTGTTAGATGCACGAACACTGTTACCATCTTGGTGACCGATTCTGAAACCAGAGATCGGATAACCAGTACCAGACTGAGTAGGACCAGTCCACTGACAACCCTGCCAACCAGTACCACATTCCTGCTGTGACCAGTAGTTGTAGTTACAATACATGTTCCAGAAGTTCATGTTATTGTTGTTAGGGGTGTTAGACATAAAGATCTCACCCTGATAACCACCTTCACCAGTAGGTGCCATACGGTAGGAGTTGTTGTTAACAACGGTAATAGGCCAGTAAGAGTTATTCTGAGAGTTCTGTCTAGATCCACCGTCATTGGAGTGCCACCATTCTCCAGAGAAGTAGTAACCGTTTGTAGAAAGGTTGTTGTCTGCTCTCCAGTATCTCAACCAGAAACGGTCAGCACCATTCGGGTCAGCAGTAGTAATGTAAAACTTATATTGATAGTAGTCAGCACCCTGATATGTAGTACCCCATCTAGCGTCCCAAGAGTTCCAAGCACCAGTTCTTGCAGACATGTGGTAAACCATTTGCTTACCACCAACTGCATACCAACCATCACGACCACCAGAACCAGACTGAGAAACGTTGAAATATGATTCTAAAGTTGTGTTCTCAGTGTTGTATCTGATTAATGATTCTCGGTTCCATGGAGAGTCTGAGTTAGGTCTCTGAGATCTATTACCCCTAGAGATCTGGATACCACCAGTACCAGGACCAGTATCTTCATCAGCACCAACAGATTCCCATTCAGAACCTGTGTAAACTTGGAGTTTGCTTTCACTAGTATTGTAGATTACTAGTCCAGTAGTTCCTGACGGACGATTACTGTTTGTATATTGAGGATATTGTACGCCATCTCCAGTGACGTTAACCTTTCCTACGTTTAGTTGGGACATGGAATACTAAATTCACGTTAACTCTTGCTGATTTTATTTATAAAAGAAAAGACCCCCGAGGGGGTCTTGATACTTCCTTCACACGGATGTACTAATTATACATCATATGAAAGTATATGTCAACCGATGCTAGGTGCAGTAAGTGCAACAGGCACTGACTCAGCAGCAGCAAGGTCAAGAGGGAAGTTGTGAGCGTTACGCTCGTGCATTACTTCCATACCAAGACCAGCGCGGTTAAGAATGTCTGCCCATGTAGGGATGACTTTACCACCAGCGTCTACTACAGACTGGTTGAAGTTGAAACCGTTAAGGTTGAATGCCATCGTTGACACACCCATAGCAGTTGCCCAGATGCAGACCACAGGCCATGCAGCAAGGAAGAAGTGAAGACTTCTTGAGTTGTTGAAGGATGCATACTGGAAGATAAGACGACCGAAGTATCCATGAGCAGCAAC
>CEPT01051540.1_pt1 | contig 12055 bp, 26 predicted proteins | sample 356221 | NCBI WGS metagenome assembly CEPT01 (sample SAMEA2620081, study PRJEB7988) | marine metagenome | isolation source: saline water (ENVO:00002010), including | reverse complement strand
TTTTTTTCGCAAAACAGGTGGATATTTTAGATATTAAGGGCACTTTGATATACCCACCTGTCTTACTAATATGCTACCACTAAACCAAGTAGCACACTTGTGGACGTGGGGAGAATTGAACTCCCGTTACTTTTTGTAATGCTGTCCCGCAATTCAATAAGTCTAACCCTGTCACGCCCTAAACCTAATAAATATAGGCTATTCTTCCTCTAGCTCCAACATAAATTCTTCTAATAAGAACATTGGCTCAATCAGTTTAGCAATATCTTTTGCAATTTCTTGCCTAGTGTTTGAGTTCCAATCTTGTCTAGAACTATCGTACATAAGGTTAAGTTCACTTAATGAGTGTCTTAAATTATCTCTAGCTTCAGTAAATAAAAGTTCTAAACTCATCATTACTCGCTATCTTTCTTTAATTGCTCATCTAAGAAGTATTCACTTTGACCGTCAAACTGTGACCATAGATGTAAGCCTACACCCATAGCCATAGCACATCTTTTAACTGCGTCAGATACTGCGTCTTTCAGCCTAGCTCCATCTGTTCTCCAGTTAAATGGTTGCTCAACATCCCCTGCCTCCTCAATAGTGACAAGTTCTCCATCAATTTCAACAGTAAGTGCAAGTATTACACCTGTAACTACTTCTATTTCCTTACCCTGTTTATCTGTGAGTTTTTCACGAATAATGTGTTTAACCTCTTGCGAATATGCACCAACAACACTAAGTAATCGTTGTCTGATTACGGAATGTTGGATATAATCGCCAAATCCTGTTGGATTTTTATGGATAAATTTATCCGGAAATACTCTACTTAATTCATAAAGTTGTGACATAAAAGCACCCCCTTTCCTCGCTTACTTTTCAATACTATCATTATCAGCCCACTCTGTCAATGCACTTGCAGTTCGCATTGAAGTTTGTAGCTTTGCTAACTCATCCGGACTTAACTTAGGTTGTGGTGTAACCATACTTGCCCAATGCTTTACAAGTGCAGTAGGTGTAGGTTTCCAACCAAAGCTTAAAGCAAAGTTTCTTGCTCTAACTTCTATATCATGAGGTGTTGCTCCAACCTCAGCTAGTTCCTTACTAGCCTTATTAAGCTGACCTCTTGCGCTAGCAGTAAGTCCATTTGTATCATATTCTAAAACTCTACATAAGGCACTAAAAACAGTTTTATGATTTGTTTTTTCATCAACTACTGTTTGTTGCAATTCCTTAGAATTGCTAATAGTCTCCTCTTGTCTAGTCTTCTCTAGTCTAGTCTTGTCTACGTCGGACGGGCTAGGGATGTCCTCCGGATGTCCTGCGGACGCTTGTTCAAGCCTAGTAGTATCAGACCAAACATCTCTGTTAGAAGATGTCTTTGCATTTTTAGATTGTCTATATTTACGCTTTCTTTCTGCGTCTTTTTCTCTAGTTTCAATCAATGCACCGGTATAATCCAACCAATCATGAATAAGTAATTTACCCTCAACCTCATCAATCCAATTATGTTTGATAAGACTAGTAACAAACAATTCTTCATCTCCACTCCATTGACTAGCACTAGGAATAAAATCTCTGTATCTAGTTAAGTCTCCATTATCAGCATAGTCTAGAGCCCACCACCATAATAAATGCAGGTGCCCTACTGCTTGGGGAACATTTATCCCCAAATCTTTAGCTAATAAATGAACTTTAGGGTGTGAAGCAAGTGCTTGTTCACTTTTTATCCAAGCCATTTTCTTTCTCCTCTGTCCATATAGCATTTAATTCGTTCACAATCTCTTTAATTTGTGAAAGTCTGCATACAAATAGCCCATCTCTTGTGCCTATAGGCATAGCCATTAGACTAAATAGTTCTTTCGGATTATCTTTAGTAACTTCATAATCCCAAGATTGTGTTTCAGCTTTCTCAAATAATGAGAATGTGTTACTTACTTGTTTACCACTTTTAACTTCTAAACGCAAATTTCCACTATTCCAAAACTCTTCATCGCTATCTTTACCTAGCTTACTGTCCGGAATACCTAACAACTTCTTAGCTCTATCTTGACTTGCTCTGCCCTCAACTCTGTTATTAGAGTTTTGTTGTCTGACCAACTCTTTCCTTAGCTTATCTAGTCGTTTCTTTGTGTCGTTATCCATAGTTTTCAAGTAAATCCTTTAAAAATTCTTCATCCACTATATATAGTGTGGATACCCCATCTGCAGACCTTCGTGCATTAGACCCTTTGTTTACTAGCTTTTTCCATGCTAGTACAAGCGGTTTATCTCCTGCTTTTTGTTTTGCTTTAAAATATGTTTGGTGGATATTAAGGTTTTGTCTAGCTTTGCATTCAAAAATAACTTCAGTAGGTAGTTCTGCTTGAACATCTCCCTCATCTTTTAAACCGCCCTCAGCAAGTCTGTAAGCTTTATAACCCCAAGACTTTAATAAATTAACTGTCGCAGTTTCAAATCTAGTTCCCTGTATTTTTGGTTTGTTTACCAACTTGCTTCCTTTCCCATATTTCAGTTACATAAATATTAAAAGTTTCATCTTTTTCATCAATAGGTCTGCTAAGTTCTAGCCACAATAAATAATATTGTTGATACTTATCGGGATATTTCATTAAGTAAAGCATGTCTTCTACATTTAAAATTAAACCTGCGTTATAAAGACTTTCAGCAAAGTCACTTAGTTCTAAATAATCTTTTTGAAATTGTTCAACTCTTTCAGTTAATAATTTATCTTCGTTTTTACCATTTGTATATTCTGTATATTGAGCACCTGCAATAGCAATAGCATGAGAAATCCATTGCAACATATCTTCATTAATTACAAACATTTCTTCTACTTCTTCATTTTCTGTAAAAGTTTCTTCATTTTGTCCTATTGGGCAACTTGGATGATGTAGTTTATTAGACCATGTACCACAAACCCTACAACGTTCTTCATTTTTTCTCATAGTCACATCCTAGCACTATTCTTCCTCCACAGGCACCATTTGAAAATCTTCATAATTTAATTCTCTATATTCGTCTCTAATCAATGTTCCCTCTTCATTAATAGTAACTAATCCCTCATTCATATTGTCCATTGACCAAAAAGATAAAGTTACTTCTCTTTCAGTTAAGTCAGCAATCTTTTCTGCAAGTGTAAGCAATGGTGCCCAAGCACTATCAAATTCATAGATAGCTATATTCTCTCTATACTTATGCTTAGTGCTTGTGTACCAATCTCCCCACTTTCCGCCATAATTCTGAATAGTCCAATCATATTCGTTTTCATCTTTTGGTGGGGGGAACAACGAATAAGCCAATGAATAAAAGGTTTCAGAGCCTGCTTGCTTCCCTGTGTCAATGCTTTTCTCAAAATCTTGAAATTCTTTTTCGTTGTGAAACTTAATTGATAATTGATTATGAACTATGTTAGGCATTAGCTCTTCAACTCTCTTGCGTCCAACCTACCACGAACTCTTGGTTGCTTAAACTTGTGATGTGCAAAACATTCAGTTCTGTCATTGTATTTTGATAAGGTAACTTCGCAACCTTTTTCGCTACAAGTCCTACCCTCTTCATACACTTTACTTTTTCTAGTAGCATATCTTGTTTTGCTACCTTTAATATAAACACTAGGCATAATTTTCCTCCTCTTCTAGTATAACCAAACAACAATCAGTAACATATCTCATGTCATCCATTTGTGAATAATCGCTATAGCTATTACACTTTGGGCAAAACTTTGACCAAATAGGTTGTCCCTCTCTTGTGTAATCAACTATAAATGGATAATGATGTTGCATTAGAACTCATCATCCATACTCATGCGTATTTTATATTCGTGATAGTCTTGATATCTATCATTGTCGTCCATTGCTCTTTTGTCATATGGCGACATGCCGAATAATTCTTTGTAAGACCTTATATAAAGCTTATATGCAAACTTGTAGCCGAGCCTTTTAGTAAAGGTATCTCGGCTATCAAGCTTTTCTAAAGCCACTAATGAATATTGGTAAAGTGACTTCAGCATTATTCAGCAATCTCCTTTTTAAAAGGCGATACTGCATACATTGTAGGTGTGTGACCTGTCATCTTAGCAGTTGAGTTATCATTATCAGCTAAGCTAATAATCTTATCAACAATCTTAATAGCTTGTTCTTTAGTAACATCACTATCAAATCTAAAATCAACTACTAAAACATTCTCATCAATTCTGTGACTATGGTCTGTAAATTCGTAAACCATTATTCTTCTTCTCCCACATAAATTAATTGAGCAACTGTTTGAAATTTTTCAAAATCAGACATGTTGTTTGTTATATCATATTTGTCATACACAGATTTAACCGCCTCATGTTGCACATGAGTATCTACAGTTTCATCTATGAGTGTTATATTTCCGTTTTTTTCTTTGTAAGATATTTGTACATAAGTTTTCCACATAATCTTATTCTCCGTTGTCGGTTATATTTTCGTCACGAGCAACCCATAAGTCCTCGTTCCTTTTTTGTTTGCCGTATTGCCACAGTTCGTAGCTGAACTTTAATCTGTCAATAATTTCTTTAATTGTTTCTTTCATAAAGCACCTCCCTCTATAGCTTATACTGATTTAAATATAGCCAATTAATTTTCTCTTGTCCACCTTAAATGCCATTTTTTTTCATCACCCCAACACCACTCGCTACTTGACCAATCTCTCCATTGAGTTCTTCCATATATGTCTTCAGCTAATATTGAAGCCATATAGATGTTGTAGTAAGGACTAAATTGAACTTTTTCATGTTTAAAACCTGTGTCATATTTATATACTTTTTCTTCTGTGTATGGTTGCCCCCACCTAGTTATTACCCACTCGTTCCACATTGGCAAATCATATTCATCTGCTACCCAATTCCAAGTCCAACTAACAAACTGCATGACACCACTATCGCCATTATCTTTTCTATGTGCAGTTGATTTACCACGACTTTCACACCAACCAATACGAATAGCAGTATTTATATTTTCTTCATCAAAGTGTTGATAGTATAAAGGTGCATATTCCCACATAGACGCAGGAACATTTTCTTTGCAATTAAAGTAATTGTTAAGATAATAAACATCAGTATTATCTATTGAATTTGGCGTACCTAAAGTAGCCAAGAATATTATACAACTTGTTATCATAAAGCACCTCCTCGCTAGATTGTTCAAAGTCTAGCGGATTGGTTATATTAATTCAAGTTCTTTGTAATTTACCTAGAATTATTTGTCTTGCACTCATAGACGCACTTTTAGGAGACTTACCACCTGTTGTTGTGTAATGGATTAATTCTCCGTCCATTGTTTGTCTATAAATGTTAGCGTCATAACCGAGCATTAATTCGTTGAAAGAAACAACAACATAATACTCATCAAACCAAAAGGAAACTTCCTCTTGTTGATTGACACTTGTCAATATATCTCGCATATACTAATTATATAGCCTTTAGAAATAAAAAAAAGGTATTTTGCACATATAAACTTGACAATATAAATAGGATGTGTAATATAGTTCATAGTGATACTATCACTTGGTTTACAAGTCAGGAAATCACGCAAGTGATGAAAGGCAGTATAAACAGATTAACTTTCCTGTTCTGCCCGCCAAGTGAAAGCTACTGAGCGGTGTAACTGGAGTTAAAAGCTCTTGTTATTAATCGGTTACACGGTAGGTAGCAAACTAAGTTGAGGTGCCTAGCCTCTTGATAAAAAAAACTAGGTAGGTTTATTAGTACCTTTATTCACTTCAGCTTAGTTTGGTACTTACCTCCGCTACGAATTAACCACTCGTGGTGTGGGCAGGGATGTATAAGGGATGACATCTAACGGCTACAAAGTAGGTGCCGGAGCGAAAGAGCGAGGATTATCATTCACACCCTGTTTGTACCTCGCTCTTTTTTTATTGTGTGTTAGTATTTAATTATGTATAGTCCGGAATTGACACCTTTAGGTGTAAGCGAAATAGCAAAAATATTAAATGTAAAACCGGATACAGTTTCATCTTGGCAACTTCGCCATAACTTACCTCAACCGGATTGGTATATAAACGATATGAAAACAAGAATATGGACACTTAAAACTATTATTGATTGGGCTAACGCAACAGGAAGAAACAAGAAAAATTTATCTTACGAAAATGCAAAAAAATCTCTACTTGGTCTGGAGGTTCCAGCAGCCGTGACATCAAACCCTATAATCATTGACGATTTGGGTACATACGACGACACAAATCTAATATAAAAAAATAACTCTAATTATTTGCATATACTATATATAGTGTATAGTTAATCCTATTAGTACAACCTATTTGAAAGGGGGTGGTGTTTATGACAGAAAATGAAATAACACTATCTAGTGTTGATAACATTGTTGATGTTGTAAAAGAAATTACTACTTATCAATATATTGAGGAAGATACTAGAGACGAAAGTATTGAGGAAATCAAACAAAGGTTTCCTCAAACAACAGAAGAGCAGATTGAACTTCTTTACAAAGTTAAAAGTGTAAAGAGAGCAGTTGCTCAACTAGAAACCGAACTTAAGAATAAACTTGCATATGAAATGCAGGGTAAAGCTAAAAAGGTCGGTAACGAAGTCGTAATAGGTAAGGGTACAAACTCTTACAAACCTTACGACGTAAACAAAGTGCTAGATTATCTAGGAGATGATTGGAGAGAGGCAGTTAGACCTGCTTTTAGAACTACTGCTATCAAATCTATAGCCAAAGAAAGAGGAGATAATCCTTTTGTAATCTTTGACAGTTTATTTGAAACAGTAACAACAGGGGAAATTTCAATCGTTCCGGAAATGAAAGCACCAAAGAAATATCAGACATTGAAAGATGGAGAGGAGATGGATATATGATTATGAAACTTCATAAGGATATCAAAACTCAACTGTTAAAAGTGGAAGATATACTTAGGTCAAGATATGGTGTAGAGGGCAACATTGTAACAAACAAGCGAAGACAACAAACACCGGAGTGCCAAAGTGCATATGATGAGGGTGTAATGGTCGGCTCTGCTGACGGATTGACTTGGGCTTTAGACCGAATAGAACAAGAGAGTGAAGAGTATTTAGCTGAGGAGGAATTCTAATGCCACATGCAGTAGAAACAATGTTTAGTGCAAATGTTCCTGCATGGCACCAACTTGGTGTCGTAACTAAGGGAGCATTGACTTCAGCTGAAGCTATTACAAAAGCAGGATTGGATTGGAGAGTAAACTTACAACCGATTGTTACATTTGACGCAGAAAATGGACAGGCAGGATTTATTGATGTGCCAGACCATTATGCAACCGTTAGAGATAGCGACATGAGTGTTCTTGGGGTTGTTGGTAACAGATACACACCTATCCAAAACATAGAATGCTTTGATTTTATGGATACAGTTGTTGATGATAGTGACGCAATGTACGAAACTGCCGGTAGTTTACATAACGGCAGGATTGTATGGATGTTATTAAACCTTAATAAATCTGTACAAGTTGATGAAGATGTCACACATAACTACTTGTTACTTACAAACTCTCATGATGGAAGTTCAAGCTTAAAAGGTTTGACTACTCCTATCAGAGTTGTTTGTGCAAACACTTTACGCATGGCTTTGGGAGATATGAGAAATAGTTTTTCTTTTAGACACACAAAGAACTTGCAGGGTAAAGTAGCACAAGCTAGAAGTATATTGACACAAAGCTACAACTATGTAGACGCATTTCAGTTAGAAATGGAGAAGTTATTAGATACAGAAATAACCAATGATAGATTTAAAGAAATCATGGATACTGTATTACCAATACCGGAGCCAACAACTGAAAATGTAAAAGCAGTTACGAGGATAAGTAATATCAGAGGAGAGATTACTAGCTTATTTAATAAGCCGGAATTTGACACACAAAAGAATACTGCTTGGGCTTTAATCAATGCAACATCCAATTATGAACAATGGAGAGCAAGCATTAGAGGTAAGACAAGTCGTTCTGAAAAGTTAGCTCAAAAAACTTTGCTTGGTATTGAAAATCCAATTACGAATAAAGTACATCAAATGGTAGGTAGCTAATGCTAATGTTACCTATTGATAAATTTGTACGAAATCAGAGGTTATCTAAAAATGCACGAACTTTAAATGCAAGTATTCATGTTGCAATGGTTTGTGCATTGTTAGGTCTTGATGAAAAAGAAAGTTCTAGAATTGCTGAGGCAAGCGCTAGGGTTTTTAGAATACTTAAGAAAGAACTTCCAATGGACAGTAAGTATAGAAAAGGTTACAAAATGAGTAGCTTTATGCGTAATGTTGAGGAAATTAGGTCTTACATTGAGAGTAATTTGATTTTCGGCAATGAAGATGACTTATTTAAAATGATGGAAATTGAGAAAAAGAAAATAGCAGGAGAGAGTGTATGACAAAACAAACTGAGTACGCACAAGCAGGACACTATGCACAACGTGGTCTTAATGTCGGCGAAGTGGTACAAGAAAGTGAGTTAGATGACTTCCCAACAGGCAGAGGTAGAAAGTACATTTTGCATGAAAACTCTAAATGGGTTAGCGAAATGAACAGAGCTAATGGTAACTTTGTTGTGTTAGAGAAGTTAGACCTAAATACAACAACTAAAAGCCGTATAGCTAATAGAGTTGTAAAGTACAACAAGATTTTTACAGAATATGAGTTTAAATCTAAAAGTATTGGTAAGTTCATGTATTTCTTAGGTAGGACTAAGTGATATTACTAGGAGAGGTAATAATGGATATATCCCAATTAATAAAGGGTTACATGTCCATTGTACTTCGCATTACTGAAAGGGCGGGTAATTGATGAACTTAGAAAATGGAATATCCAAGAAACAATGGATAGAAGTGGTACAATTCATAAATTTTAGGTGGGATAACGCAAAGTTAGACGACACTAAAGTTAAAGAACTATATCCGGACTTCGCACAATTTCCAGAAGATGTAGTTTGGAAATCTATGAATATGTATTACGAACATGGAAATAAATTCTTTAATGTAGTTGAGTTTAGAAAGTTATGTTCTGAGCAATACCAAGAGTATGCACGTGAGCAAGATAACAAGAAAGCTTTAACTATGGGAGAAGTTATTTCTAAAGATAAGGGTGGATTGCTTGAATACCTTAAATTAAATGGTTATGAAAGCTTTGCACATGCGGTTTGGGATGTGACTATGAAAAGAATTAGAAGTGGTAAAGCAACACCTACTGATGATTTGTCATGGGATACAGAAGAAGATTGGACTTCAGCTAAACCTCGTTGGACACAACTGTTTGGTAAAGAAATGACAGTTGAACAACTACAGAGGAAACGTGATGAAGAACTTAAATCAAAACCTAAAGTAAGCAAAAAGAGGAGCGTTTATAGTGGCGACTAACAATAACACAATCTTGGTTGGACAAATGATGCAACCGGAGATTAGACAAACAAGAACAGGTAAAACTGTTGCAAAAGCACGTATGGTCATTAAGACTTATGGAGACGCAGATGATATGTGGGTTTCTGTAAATATGTGGGAAAACTTAGCTGACAACTTTAACTACTCATTTCCTAATGGAAGTAAGACAGTTAGAGCTATGGTTACAGGTAGATTGCAAGAAGAAAAATGGACAGGCAAAGATGGTAACGAAAGAAAAGAAATCGTTATTACTGCTGACCAAGTTGCAATTTGTTTAGATTATCAAACTGTAAATGGTATTACATACCAAGCAGGAGCAAAGGACGAAAATAGCTATAACAATAATACTGATATGGCTAAAGATGTTCTTGGTGCGGTAGAAAAACAACCGGAGCCTGTAGCTAGGACTAATTATGGAGAGGATGAAGCACCTTTCTAATGAATATGGAAAGCTTAATGGAGTGGGCAGAGGAGGAAGAAACTTCCTCTGTTCAAGCCGATAAATCATATACACAACTTGAAACTGTGCAACATATGTTGCTAGAGAGAATTGAGGGTGTATGTAATACTGAATTATTAAAAATATATATTCCAAGAGGTAGTGCGTTGATATGGACTTTAAGACACGAGCATGGTTGGGATATTGACACATTAGAGTGTGATTTACATGAACACAAGAACAGGCAGGTCAAATATGTCTATAACGGACGAAAGTATTGATAAAAGAGCTAGAGAGTTAGCATTTACTTTACAAACCTTAATGGCTGAGGTAGATTATGAACACAATCGGCATGAAAGATGTATTGGTTGTGGTAAGAAATTCAAACAACATTATCCTGATGGGTTGCCGTGTGTTAGTGATGACGAGGTAAAACCTTATTATAAAAGAGATAGGTGGGGTAATTTAACAATTAGAAATCCCTGACGCTGTCACCAGAGATGGCAGGTATCGTAATCAAACCTTATAAACATTGGGGTTTTCAAGAGAGGACAAACAAAAAAGATGCGGAGTAGAAGAGGAAGCCTTGTACACATAAACCTTATAAACATTGGGCTTTTACTGACATACACGCACAAAAGCCTATATTCATTGGGTTATGGGTGCGCCCCGTCCCCAGCGGGACAAAATTCTTCGCCAATAGTATCACTTACTGCAATTAGTTAATACAGAACAACAGAAGAAATCCCAAATTCCCAAAAATGCTTTTACAGAAGTATAGAAGAATTCCCAAATTCCCAAATTCCTATTTAGATGGAAATTGACATCAACCAAACTACTTTTGGACGCAATTCTCCGGCAAAAACCTTTAAATTATATGGAAATAAAAGGGGGGAGGGGCTACATATTGCGATTAAGCATTAGCGCGCGGGTCAAATTTGATTTTCCTTAGACCTCTCCGCCTCAGCGATGGACCCAGACAGAGCTGGGTAGTAAGCTACCTAGTAGTTACTATAAAGCGCCCCTAAAAAGAGGCGCTCTAACTAACTACATGTCAGTTACTGTTAGTCTGAGTAGTAATCCCAGATAGCAGCAACAACAAGTAGCACTGCACCAGTGATAAAACCACCGGTTAGCGCTAGCATTAGATATGCGTAAGGGTCTTCATTGTATATGTCATACAATCCTACCGCATAGACACTAGCTGAATTGAACATAAGGTTTCTCATGTTATTCCTCCTCTGTGTCTTCTATATTTAGTTGTATCAGATTGGATAGTGAATCTAAATCGTACTCAATCTCTTGATTGAATTGTGATTCAGAGTCATTCCATCTTCTTTCAAGAAACGTTGCAAGTTCTTGATTGAATCCCTTTCTGGTAGGGTTCTTACAATAGCTTACAAAGCCATGAATGTCAGTTGCGAACTGTAGAGCTTGCTTATATCTACCCTCATCAAGGTAATCCTTGAGAAGATGTATATATCTCCAAGTTGCATCAACGAACGCCATGTTCTTGATTAGTCTCTCAGCAATAGTATTAGAGTTGAATGCTCTAATTTCCATGGTTGTACCATGTCCATTGAGATTCAATGCTGAATACCTAGGCGCAAGAGATTTCCTGTCATTCTTAATTGCTCTAACAAAGTCACCTGATTTATTATCAGCTCTGTCACGTGTGTATGGAGTAGTGTATCTACACCAACTATTTGGTTCACGTTGAGCAATGATAGACAGAAATGTACTACCATCATTGTCTACATACTGTTGGAATGTGTCCCATAGGATAATCCATAGGTACAATTCTGCATCAGTAAATGCAGACTTAGGTACGTGTATATGAATACCAGAGTTACCATTGTATCCATATAGCGAGCCCCTATTGTCTTCGACAATGTGTGCCAAAGGTTTAAATGCATCTACTGTCATTGGTTGGTAGTTAAACTCCACACCATTTTCTAGTGAGCCATCGCCCTTAGCAACAATTGGGTTGACATATCTATAAGATTCACGACCTTTGCGTATAGCAAAAGCTCGCATATGTTCATAGATATGTTCACGAGTCTTAAGAAGTATTTGTCCTACTTCATAAGATTCTCTACAACTTTCGTCGTAGCAACCACAACAGTAACCGTCGTAACAGTCGTCACAACATTCACTACCGTAGCATTCCTCGCCACCACTCATCTCGAGCTCTAGCTCAAGACCCAGCGGGATACCGGTTTCCCAGT
>CEPT01005134.1_pt1 | contig 12062 bp, 9 predicted proteins | sample 356221 | NCBI WGS metagenome assembly CEPT01 (sample SAMEA2620081, study PRJEB7988) | marine metagenome | isolation source: saline water (ENVO:00002010), including | reverse complement strand
GTAAGCGACTCCCAAGGCAAGGAGACTGGGTATCGGTCGGCGCTATACTCATCACTTTAGTTTTATCGCTTTCTCTTTTCATTGGAATGCTTTCAGGGTGGAATTATAAATTTTCACACGAGGTGTATTTTTCATGGATCGATCTAGGAGCGTTTAAGATCGATCTTGGTTTTTGGGTAGATAATATTACTATTGTAATGCTTTTAGTGGTTTCTCTGATCTCGAGCATGACCCATATCTTTTCTCTAGAATATATGAAAGGGGATATTCGTTACAATAGATATTATGCCTACCTGGGTCTCTTTACGTTCTCAATGAATGGAATTGTTTTAGCTAACAATCTAATGTCTTTGTACATTTTTTGGGAACTAGTTGGGGTTAGTTCTTATCTTCTTATCGGGCACTGGTTCGAAAAACATTCTGCTGCTGACGCAAGCAAAAAAGCCTTTTTAACTAATCGAGTTGGTGATATAGGTTTTTTCATTGGCATTATGATAATTTTTACTGCCATAGGTTCGTTTAATTTTCAGCAGCTTTTTGATGGGGTATCTAACGAATTGATATCGGGATCACTTTTGACCTTGGCTGGCTTAGGACTTTTTATGGGTGCTGTTGGAAAATCATCTCAGTTTCCACTCCACATTTGGCTTCCCGATGCCATGGAAGGACCAACGCCTGTATCCGCATTGATGCATGCCGCAACAATGGTAGCTGCAGGGGTCTATCTAACGGTCCGTTTATTTCCGCTCTTTACAGTTGAAGCCTTAACCATCATTGCTTACGTTGGTGGTTTTACGGCAATATTTGCTGCAACCATAGCCATAACCCAAAACGACATCAAAAAAGTATTAGCATACTCAACAGTCAGCCAGCTTGGATACATGATTTTAGCAGTAGGTGTAGGTAATTACGTTGCAGGATTTTTTCATTTATTAACCCATGCAATGTTTAAAGCTTGTTTATTTTATGGATCTGGTTCAGTGATTCACGCTATGCATCATTCTTTGCATGAAATGCACGACCATGATACCGATCCACAAGACATGAGAAATATGGGTGGGTTTAAAACTAAAATGCCCATTACCAGTTCGACAATGACAATAGCTACACTAGCCATTGCAGGAGTCCCCCTTTTTTCTGGTTTCTTATCAAAGGACGCTATTTTAGCTGGAACTTTATCCTACGTTCAGCATCACCCTGAACATTGGATCTTAGCTCTTTTTGGATTTGGTGCTGCGGCAATAACTGCGTTCTACATGTTCCGATTAATTTTTATGACTTTTTATGGAGAGCCAAGAATGCCAAAAGTGTTTGATGGAATCCATGAATCACCTAAAGTGATGACATACCCCCTTGTGACTTTAGCCAGCTTAAGTTTTTTCATATTTTATACGCTCCCTTATTTTAACCCGTTTAAGGACTATGGATGGTTCACTAAGTTAATTAAAGCAAGCAACTCCGCTGTTCCTGGAAACCCTACTGCTAAAGAAATCTATGATGGAGTGCATCATGCTCATGATGCAGCTATGATGCTTTCGCTTTTAGTTGCGGCACTCGGGATTGGATTATCTTTTTTAATGTACTACAAGAAAAGCTTGTCAGCTGAGACTTGGGCAAGGCGCACTGGTTTTTTATACAACCTATCTCTAAATAAATATTATTTTGATGAGAATTATAATAGATTTCTCTATCAGCCCTTTTTAAGGCTCTCTAGAGCGGTTGCATATATTGACTGGGATCTTTACGATAAATATTTTATTAATGGTTTTGGATATGTAGCTAAAATTCTTTCCAAGATTACTGGAAGGCTAGACTTTGAGGGTCTTGATCAGACCTTGGTTGATGGTATCGGTCGATCTGCTCATGGTGCTGGAAAAAATCTAAAAACCATGCAAACTGGCAAACTGCAAAACTATATGCTGTTTGCATTGATTGGTGTAATTATTATTTTGGTTATTCAAGTAACCTAATCATTATTTAGCAAGGAAGAGATATGGATCATTTACTGAGTTGGATCATTTGGCTGCCTGTCATCGGCATGGGTGTCATAGCGTTAATCCCTAGAGATAAATCAGTCTTGATTAAACAAATTGCTGCTGTCGTTTCAGGCCTTCAGCTTTTACTCGCCATTTATCTATGGTATATATTTGATGCCAGTAACGGAAATTTGCAATTCATGGAGCGCGTAGAATGGATACCCTCTTTTAATATTACCTACATTTTAGGGGTGGATGGCCTCAGTCTTCCAATGGTATTCCTCATGGCTTTAATTGGGTTCATCGGAATATTTGTCAGTTGGAATGTCACCAATGCTGTTAAGGGTTATTTTTCTTTATTCCTTTTATTAAATACTGGAGTGATGGGTGTTTTTCTTGCGCTAGACTTTTTCTTATTCTACATCTTTTGGGAAGTAATGCTTTTGCCGATGTATTTCCTAATAGGTATGTGGGGAGGACCTCAGCGTGAGTATGCGGCAATTAAATTCTTTATTTATACCTTAGCTGGATCGGTCTTAATGCTCATTGCTATCCTTGCGCTTTATTTTACCTGTGGAAATACATTCGACATGCTCCTTCTAATGGAAAGAGCGCCGGTTGCCTTGAATGGAATGTTGTGGTGGGGAATGAGCGCAATTAAGGTCATTTGGGTGTTATTGTTTATAGGATTTGCAATTAAAGTCCCCGTGTTTCCTTTTCATACATGGCTGCCTCTTGCTCATGTTGAAGCACCAACAGCTATTTCTGTCATCTTAGCAGGAGTCCTTTTGAAATTGGGCGTTTATGGAATGCTAAGGATCAATTATACGATGTTGCCAGACGGTGTTTTTTGGTTTGCAGGCGCCCTTGCTGTCCTGGGTTTAATTAATGTTATTTGGGGAGCAATGTGTGCCTTAGCTCAAAAAGATCTCAAGAAGCTTGTTGCTTATTCTTCAGTCAATCACATGGGTTATACCCTATTAGGGATGGCTGCTGTTATAGCCGCCGCAGAAATGAATGGGGCTAACCTTATTAGTGCTCAGGCTGGTTTGGGAGGTGCGGTATTTCAAATGTTTAATCATGGAACTATTTCTGCGATGCTCTTTATTTTGGTTGGTGTGATTTATGATAGAGCACACCATAGGGATATAGAGGGTTTTGGCGGTCTCGCATCTCAAATGCCAATTTATACAGCATTTGTAGCCGTAGCGTTTTTCGCGGGTTTAGGACTTCCTGGCTTTAGCGGTTTTGTAAGCGAAGCGATGATATTCATAGGCGCGTTTCCTGTGTTCAAAACCGTTGTTATCATTTCTACGCTTGGCATTTTATTAAATGCAGCTTACTTCCTCTGGGCTTTTCAAAGAATGTTTTTTGGTCCAGCAAACGAAAAATATAATGACCTTCCCGAGATAAATACGCGAGAAGTTTTGACCTTGGTTCCTTTGGCAGTTATTACCCTAATACTTGGCGTCTATCCTAGACCCTTTCTTGATTTAGTAGCTGCAACATTGAATGTTTTGATTGATTCAGTGGTATCGTTTGGCGGTCTCGCTGTAGGAATGTAATCTAGAAAACTATGAATAATTTAAATAGTTTAGCTTTCTTTTGGCCTGAGTTGATTTTAAGTGTAACCATCCTTGTTGCAATTATCTCTGATTTATTCTATCCAAGGAAAAATTCACACAAAGTCGCGTTATGGGCACTTGGAGGGCTTTTCCTTGTTTACATAGCTCTTCGACTGCAAGATACTGCTCCTGTAGGTCTGTTTATGAATACAGTTGCCCTTGATCCGTTCTCTCATTTTTTTAAAATTGTAATAGTTCTCTCTACAGCTATAACTATGCTTATCAGCTTAAGATCTGGAGAGTTAAAAGATTATCGGGTAGGTGAATACTTCAGCATAATGACCATTATGACCTTTGGTTTGTTTCTGATGACATCCTCAATTGACGTTTTAATGTTATATATCGCAATAGAGATTGTATCTATAATGTCTTTCTTTCTTGCGGGATATTTAAAACGAAATGCGTCAAGCAACGAAGCTTCTTTAAAATATGTCATTTATGGAGCCTTTTCTTCGGGTATCATGCTCTATGGTTTGAGTATTTTATTTGGATTAACTGGTACTACAAACTTTTTTGTAATGCAAGAAGCTGTAGCAGCGCTAGGACCCGAATCTAATCTTGCCCTAATTCTTGCAACTGTTTTCATTCTGGTAGGATTTGGCTATAAAATTTCAGCAGTTCCATTTCATTTTTGGACCCCTGACGTATACGAGGGCTCACCAACTGCCATCACAGCCTATTTATCTGTTGCTCCAAAGGCTGCCGGTTTTGCGCTCATCATAAGGTTCTTTAATCAGGTTTTTAGCGGTATGTCAGATGGAACGGCTGATTCATGGCTGGCATTAAATGATATACCATGGCCCCAGTTAATTGCAATTTTATCTGCAGCTACAATGACGCTGGGTAACTTAGTAGCTATTCAGCAAACTAGCGTAAAAAGGATGTTAGCCTATTCTAGTATAGCGCATGCAGGATACATGATGATGGCATTACCCCTAATGTCAACGTCGTCTATTGAGGGTGTTATGATGTATCTATTTATGTATTTATTTATGAATTTGGGCGCTTTCTTTGTTGTGATCTATGTCAATGACGTAATTGGCGGTGAAAGCTTTGATGATTTTAATGGGTTAGGGTGGAAGATGCCTTACATTGGAATAAGTATGACCTTATTTATGGTTGCGCTGACAGGACTACCGCCAACAGCAGGATTTGTTGGGAAATTTTATATTTTTGCTGCTGTTATTGAGGCGGGTTCAAAATTCTATTGGCTAGCATTTGTAGGTGTAATCAACAGCGTTATTTCATTGTATTATTACATACGTGTAGTAAAGCACATGTATTTATCTGGCGAGAGAAGTGATACTTTCAGCAATCCTACTTCAAAACTTGTTCTTGGTATTCTTTTGATCTTGGCTGTACCAAGTTTTGTTTTTGGGTGGTATTTTAGTCCAATTGCAGAGTGGATCTCACAGTCGACCATCCTATTTCAAGGTATGTAATCATTTTGAAGATGGGGTAAATAATTTTGGCTGATATAAATATAAAAAAAGGACACAACATACAGATTGCTGGCAAGCCATCTGATTCTGTATTAACCTTTGACCCCTTGAAGCAAGTCGCCATTCATCCTTATGAATTTAAAGGCATTAAGCCTAAGCTCATGGTCAAAGAGGGCGATAAGGTAAAATGTGGGCAGCCCATATTTTCTTCTAAATCAAATGAAGATATTTCCTTTCCATCAATCGGCGGGGGTACTATAAGTAAGATAGAATATGGTGAGCGCAGACGCATAGAAACCATTTTGATCGATCTCTCAGATCACGAAGAAACCAATACCCAGCAATCTTTTAGCCTTGAAGATATTGACTCTTTATCAACAGAATCTGCTGTTGATGCGATGAAAAGCGGTTGTTTATTTTCTCTAATAAGGCAAAGACCCTTTAATAATGTTGCTAACCCCAACCAACTTCCTCGAGATATATTCATTTCTGGCTGGAACACTGCGCCTCTTTCTGTAGATTTAGACTTAGCGCTTAGAGGAAGGCGATCGCAATTTCAAGCTGGTATCAAAGTGTTAAATAAATTAACCAAAGGGTCTGTGCATTTATCGTATTACGAAAATACACTCTCAGAAACACTTCTTGATATTGAGGACGCAATTAGTCACAGTTTGACCGGTCCTCACCCTGCGGGAAATGTAGGAATTCAGATTCATCATATCGCACCCATATCATCTGGTGAGCATGTTTGGATTGTAAATGCACAAGATGTTGTTAGAATAGGCCATTTTTTCTTGACTGGTGAATTTGATACCAGGCTTATGATTTCAATCGGAGGGCCATCAGTTAATAAACCGAGCCACATTAAATCACGGCTGGGTGCACCAGTAAAACCCTATATAGATGGCAATATTGTTGAGGGTGAAAATAGAATAATATCTGGGGATGTTCTCACGGGTAAGAAAATTTCAGATAGTGGTTATATTGGTTTTTATGATTCTGCAATTTCCGTGGTCCCTGAGGGTGGTCAGCGTGAATTTCTAGGTATGTTGCGTCCTGGAACTTCAACCTCACGATATAGTTTAACTAATGCGTTCCTAGGTAAATTAACTGAAGGATATAATTTCAATACGCTTAAAAATGGAAGCGAAAGGTATATGGTTCCAATTAATTCATGGGAAGATGTTTTGCCAATGGATATACTCCCTAATCCTTTATATAGAGCAATTTTGGTTGAAGACGTTGAGGAAATGGAACAATTAGGTATCTTTGAATGCGATGAGGAGGATTTTGCTTTATGCAGCTTTGCCTGTCCTAGTAAAATCGACCTAGGTAAAACGATCAAAGAAGGCCTTGAGCTAATTGAAAGTGAAATGTAGATGTTGAGATTCTTATATAATACTTTGAATAAAGCCAAGCCTCATTTTGAAAAAGGCGGAAAATTTGAAAGATTGTATCCTGTTTTTGAAGCAACAGATACTATCTTATTCTCTACAGATGAAATAACAGAATCTGGGCCACATATTCGAGATAGCATCGATACTAAACGTATTATGATCCTAGTCGTCATATCTCTATTACCACTTTATGTATTCGGTGCGTTAAATGTAGGATTTCAAAATGCTTTAGCTCTTGGGATTGAGAGAACTGGTTGGCAAAACTTTTGGGTAGGATTTGGGAATATTCTACCAATTATCGCAGTAACCTTCGCCTCCGGAGCGTTCTGGGAATTGCTATTTGCTGTAGTACGAAAGCATCCTGTGAGTGAAGGATTTTTGGTAACCTGCGCCCTCATTCCATTAACAATGCCTCCCAATATTCCTTTGTGGCAAATCGCTATTGCAACCTCATTTGGAATTGTAATTGGTAAAGAAATATTCGGTGGAGTTGGAATGAATATCTTTAACCCTGCTTTAATGGCGAGGGTTTTCATCTTTTTTACATACCCTACTAAAATTTCTGGAGATAAAGTATGGGTTGCTGGTCCTGATGGCTATTCTGGGGCTACTGCTTTAGCTGTTCCTGCAAGCGAATTGAATCAGCAGGCGACTCAATTACTAGAAAATGTCACCCAGTTTGATTTTTCTTGGTGGAACCTTTTTTGGGGATGGGTACCAGGATCCATTGGAGAAACCAATAAGTTCATGATTCTTTTAGCAGCAATTTTCTTGATCTATATCAAGATCATAAATTGGAGAATAGTTGCCGGAGCCGTGATCGGCTTAGTCTCGACTGCTGTTTTAACCAATTTATTTTCTCCATTTTCTACAAATACAATGTTTACAATTCCCCCCCACTATCATCTAGTGATGGGAAGCTTCTTATTTGGTACAGTTTTCATGGCAACTGAGCCAGTGACGGGCTGCCACACAAATCAAGGAAGATGGATATATGGTATAATTTTTGGAGCTTTGACGGTTATCATTCGCTCTGTTAATCCAGCATATCCAGAGGGCGTTATGCTATCCATCCTATTTGTAAACGCCTTCGCTGCTCTTATTGATTGGTTTGTCATTCAGTCAAATGTTAAAAGAAGGGCTGCGCGTCATGCATAGTAATCGATATACAATATTTTTCACAATGCTTACCACTATGATTTTAGCCTTTGTTCTTTCGTCGGTTTATTCCTCCTTAGAAGAGCAAACCGAAAGAAATGTTCAAGCGGATATCAAAAAAAATATACTTAGTTCATTAGGTTTTACCCCATCAGAAGATATGCCATGGACCACTGATAATGTTGAAAAGATTTTTAAAACTTCAATAACCTCCTTCGTTATTGATGAAACTGGAAGCGTCATTCCTGATATGCTTCCAGAAGATATAGACCCTAAGGTAGATACAGATGCTTATCCTCTTTACAAAAAGATGATTGATGGTAAGGTTGATGGTTTTGCTATCCCAATTTCAGGAAAAGGATTATGGGGAACTATGTACGGATATTTTGCGATCGAACCTGATGGTGCTACGGCAAAAGGAATTACTTTCTATAAACATGTTGAAACCCCTGGACTAGGAGCTGAAGTTGATAAACCTTGGTTTCAGCAAAATTACAAAGGTAAAAAATTTATAGATGATGATGGAGTTCTTGTAGGTATTCAAACTGTTAAGGGTAAAGTTGATCAATCTTCACCTGAAGCATATCATCAAGTTGACGGTATTTCTGGCGCAACGATTACTTCTAGAGGATTAAATGAGTTTTTGTTAAAAGATTTAAAAATTTACGATTCATATCTCAAACAAATAAGAAAGAACTTCAATAGCTAATGGCACTACTAAGTAAATCTTCCAAAGCAGCGGTTTCTGATCCGTTGATGAGTAACAATCCTATAAGCTTGCAAGTCCTTGGAATTTGTTCAGCTCTTGCGGTAACAACTAAGCTTGACATTGCCTTTGTTATGACGTTAGCAGTTATTGCTGTTTTATGTGTTTCCAATACTGTCATATCACTGCTTAGAAACATGATTCCATCAAAGGTGCGAATTATCGTTCAGCTTTCAGTAATCGCATCGATGGTGATTTTGACGGATCTAGTTCTCCAGGCATATATGTATGATATCAGTAAACAATTAACTGTTTTCGTATCTTTAATAATTACAAATTGCATAATAATGGGTAGAGCTGAAGCATATGCAATGCAAAACGGGCCATGGAAATCTTTTCTTGATGGGCTGGGAAATGCCTTGGGATATGGAATTATCTTGATCGCAGTGGCCTTCTTCAGAGAACTTTTAGGAAGCGGTACTATCTATGGAGTAAAAGTGATCCCAGACGCTCTTTATGCTGCTGGTTATGAAAATATGGGGTTAATGGTTTTAAGTCCTGGAGCGTTTATAATTCTCGGTTTAATAGTTTGGGCTCAAAGAATCGTTGGAAAAGTTGAAGGGGAGTAGGTAGTGGAGCATTATTTAAGCTTAATAACCAAAGCTGTTTTTGTAGAGAACATACTTCTTGCATACTTTTTAGGAATGTGTTCGTTTCTGGCTGTCTCTAAAAAAGTTGACGCTTCTATTGGGTTGGGGTTTGCAGTCATTTTTGTTCTAACAATCACTGCACCAGTTAATTGGTTTCTATATGGATATCTTCTAGGCGATGGTGCTCTGGCTTGGCTGGGATTTCCTGAAGTCAATCTAAGTTTCTTAAAACCAATTGTTTTTATCGCTGTAATCGCTGCAATGGTTCAACTTGTTGAGATGATCATAGACAACTTTTCTCCATCACTCTATCAGAGTTTAGGAATCTTTTTGCCTCTTATTGCCGTGAACTGTTCTATTCTAGGCGGATCTTTATTTCTAGTTGAGCGTAATTATACTCTTATGGAATCCGTAGTCTTTGGTTTTGGGTCAGGCTTAGGGTGGTTTTTAGCTATTGTTGCTATGGCATCAATTCGATATCGCTTAAGGTATTCAAATGTGCCACCTAAGCTAAGAGGAGTTGGAATTACTATGCTTTTAACCGGTTTAATATCCATTGCATTTATGTCATTTGGGGGGATACAACTATGATTAGTGCATCAACATTTTTAGGTGTGGCGATTTTTAGTGGAGTAATACTTATTCTAGTATTAATGCTAAATCTTGCTGAATCAAAACTTTTACCTCAAGGTGAGGTTACTGTCAACATCAATGGAGATGATGATAAATCACTAAAGGTTAGGCCTGGTTCTACGCTACTCTCAGCACTTGCGACTGAAAGCATTTTCCTGCCATCCGCTTGTGGGGGTGGTGGTACGTGCGCAATGTGCAAGTGTCAAGTAGATGAAGGCGGCGGTGAGATTTTACCTACTGAAAAAGGCCACATTACTCGTACTGAAGCGAAGGATAATTGGCGCTTAGCTTGTCAGGTTAAAATTAAGGAAGATATGAAAGTTCATGTTCCTGATGAAATCTTCAACATTCAGAAATGGGACTGTACGGTTCGTTCGAACAAGAATGTAGCAACTTTTATAAAGGAATTAATCTTAGAGCTTCCCAAGGGTGAAAATCTAGATTTTACAGCAGGTGGCTATATTCAAATCGATATTCCAGAATACCATAATTTGAAGTTTAAAGATTTCAATGTTGAAAAAGAATATCATGAGGATTGGGACAAATTTAAGATTTGGGATGTTATTGCAAATAACGATGAAGATTGCTTTAGAGCATATTCAATGGCAAATCACCCCGCTGAAGGCAATATAGTTATGTTAAATGTCAGAATAGCTACGCCACCCCCAGCGTTGTGGGATCAGGTACCTCCCGGAATAGCTTCTTCTTACATTTTCAATTTGAAAGAAGGAGACAAGGTTACAATCTCTGGTCCTTTTGGTGAGTTTTTCGTTAAAGATACCGAACGTGAAATGGTTTATTTGGGAGGAGGTGCTGGTATGGCTCCTATGAGAAGCCATCTCTTTGATCTTCTTGATACGAATAATTCAGACAGAAAAATAACATTTTTCTATGGAGCAAGATCAGCGCGAGAAATGTTTTACCATGAAGACTTTCTGAGGCTTGAAAAAGAGAATCCCAATTTTAAATATGTTGTTGGACTCTCAGAACCAATGCCAGAAGATAATTGGGAAGGACCTACAGGTTTTATTCATAATGTCGCCTTTGATGAGTACCTCAAAGACCACGAGGACCCTTCTGAGATTGAGTATTATATGTGCGGTCCACCAATGATGATAGATGCTTGCGATAAAATGCTTTATGATCTTGGTGTTGAGCGAGATATGATAGCATATGATAGCTTCGGTTAAAAGATTATCCCTTAAAGATCATTTGCACTGGAGGCTATTATTTGTTTTAATGGCCGCATATCTTTGTGTTAGCTGTAATAATCAAAAGAGCTATATTGATATTTCAGGTCCAGCAATGGGCTCTACATATACAATTCGTCTTGTGCCTCAACGAGGTGTAAGAATTGAAACCCAAGAGGTCAAGACAAGCGTAGATTCGCTTCTTGAGGTTATTAATCAGCAAATGTCAACCTATGTTGATAATAGCGAAATATCTCTTTTTAATAAACTCTCTAAAAATTCTGCCATTGTGATTTCAGATAATTTTAGAACAGTAATTCAGCGTGCTTCTTATTGGTCAAATTTAACAAATGGGGCATTCGATATTTCTTCGTTCCCTTTGGTGAATACTTGGAGACTAGGAAAATTAGATCGAGAAAATAAGGATGTTTGGATTCCGCCAACCGATTTAGAGGTTACTGTAGCAAAAAGTAATATAGGTTATAAAAAAATTAAACTTGTTTCAACATCACTCATTAAATCATTTGATGAACAGAAGCTAGATGTGAACGCCATCGCAAAAGGCTGGGGTGTAGATAGGCTTTTTATTTATATTCAATCTTTGGGGTATAAGAACTTTATGGTTGAAATAGGAGGGGAAGTTAGGGTGAGTGGAAGTAATAACAGAGGGGCGGATTGGCGAATTGGTATTGACTCTCCTGAGCCCAACTTTCAGCCTGGAGAGAAAATTTTTGCTGTTATTCCAATAAAAGATAAGGCCATGGCAACCTCGGGAAATTATAGAGACTTTTATGAATATGATTCAAAAAAATACTCGCACATTATCAACCCTATTACTGGTAAGGCTGTTGAATCAAATATTGCCTCTGTTACTGTTTTGGCAGCAAACTGTATGGACGCTGATGCTCTTGCAACTGCTTTAAATATCATGTCGCTTAGCGACGGTATGAAGCTTGTTGAGGGCCTTGATGGCATTGATGCGCTGTGGGTAATAAGTAGAGACGGTAATTTAGAAAGTGTTAAGTCTTCAAAAATGAGGCTTGATTAGAGCGTTTTATCAATCTAGTATTCTTAAAAATAGCCCTCTAATTGGTTGGGCTAGGCTTTTGTGACGGATCATCGCACTCACCGCCCTTAAGACATATACAGCTTTCAACATCCCCACCACATGATCCTTGCAGAGGCTTGTTGTTAAAAATGATACCAATAGACATGCCGAGCACTGCAAAGCCAATCACAATTATTGTAAGAATAAAATCCATATACAAATTTAATTTAAATAATA
>CEPT01043514.1_pt1 | contig 12164 bp, 19 predicted proteins | sample 356221 | NCBI WGS metagenome assembly CEPT01 (sample SAMEA2620081, study PRJEB7988) | marine metagenome | isolation source: saline water (ENVO:00002010), including | reverse complement strand
TCTGTATCTATTACCCATGGGGTCATATACGCTACAATCATATTACCTTTAGTCACTCTGTAATTAACAGTGATGAAGGTCAACTTGAAGGCGGACCACTTAAAGTAACTGAAGGCGAAAAACCACCATTTTTTGAAAACTTTGATTTGACATTCGAATATTCCCCTTATACTGATGAGGAAGAAAGATATCTTTCTAAATGGTATGAGACATTCATTTCTTTACAAGAAGTTCAAGTCTCTATGCCTTTATTACCGAAAAAAGGAGAAATCCTAAATTGGTATTTGGCATATTGTCAACACGGAACTGATGTTAGTGATGAAGATGAACTGCTTGCTCGAAAGATTTTGAGCTGAGCAAATAAGTGAGTAATAACATTCTACTCAAAGATGGATGGAGGACTGATGATTCTCTTTGGCTCTTAGTTGAGCCAGAGCTTAAGCCCTCTATCACCGAATTTATAAGTTCTTTACACTTATTAAAAATCGGTCAAACAAGCCCTGCTAAAATAAACACATGGCTTAAAACGAAGGTTGAGACCTTTTTTGATAGACGATATAACGCCGTTGTACCTAGATTTGGTAGAATTGGGTCGAATAATCGCCTATTTTGGACTAATCTTAATGACTTTGCTTTAGTAGCAACTCGCCTTATATCAGAAGGCTATACTACTGAAGAAGGTGATGACTTCGTTTTGGGAATGATTCATGCAGTTGCAGAAGCAGAGCTTTGTCGTTCTGAGCTCTATCAGATACACAACTGATAGAAATGACGCTCGATAGACTAAACGATGTTCTCCCTAACGAGATAGCTAAACCTATTACTACCGTTAGAGGAGTCGAATACATTCGATGTGAATATTTTGAAGATGGACAAAGAGTTTACTTTTCCATCTTAGATTTTGCTTTGAATGGTCCCCAAGAAGGGGATATAGCAACCCGTAAAGAAACTACCAACGGGTGTGAGCACTCATTAAAAGTGCTAACTAAACATTATGAAAGGGATGATGTTATCCCTTGCATGATAGAGGTCGAGCTTACCACAACAATAGATAATCAAACAATTATCAAAGACCAAAAGTTGTGGGTTATAGTAAAAGATACCGAAACTACTCGGGAAAAATTTAGACTCGACACAAGACTAGGCGTAAGAGGTAACTCTTTTGCCTTGGTTCCTGATTTCTTTGTAAAACGGTATATGAACCAGCTATCTACTAACAATGATGTTACTTTAGCATTTAGTGTCATTACCGGAATACCTAAAGAGACTCTTGTCCTGGGGGATAGAGTATGAAGGATGATAATGAAAGAATATTGGAACTAATTAAAGACCGGTTGGCTATTGGCGAAGAACGCTACGGCCATGGTGTCCGAAAAAATGATGATACAACGCAATGGGGGACTAAAACTGATTCTTGGACCGAAATGGGACTAGAAGAAGCACTTGACCTTACTATTTACTTATCCGCGCAATTACTAAGGCTTCTTGATAATGAAGAAGCGATAAGAAAGCGGGACGAAATAAGAGTAAATTTCGCGTTGAAACAAGCTGCTAAGATTAGAAATCTTGAAGCAGAGCTGAAGAGGTATGAGGCCGCTGAAGAAATATTCTTTGAGCGTACTGGAAGGGAGCTCATGGACGAGTTTCCGAAACTCTAAGCAAATAAGTGAAAAAATTATACTAACAATAGAACCCATGACCTGTAACATCGAGTACTGCCTCGGAAGGTCTTACCGGGCAAACGGGCCAGGAAGAAGGTTGAGTTAGTACGCAGTACGGTTGTTACGCCGGGCCTCCAATTCGAGGGGATTGTTTCGCAATAAGTGACTGAAGAATCAGCGCGTGAATTGCTAGCCAGGGTTACTTGTACTAACCTATCTGAGCTAGCGCATAGTCGAGGCCTTGCCTGGACTTCGCAAATATTGATTGATGGTGTCTATGCTGGCACCGCAGAAGACCAAGGTATGGGTGGAGATGTAACATTCGAACCTTACCTGGTTACCTCAGACCTCTTAGAGTTGGTTTGGGAAGAAACGGTAGCAAGAGCTACTGAGATAGGTCGTGCCCTTGTAACCTTAGATTTAGGTCAGCGAGCAGGGCCAAAAAACCTGTTATACGGACGACCACAATGGTATGGTTGCGATATTTTCGCATACCTAGATACCCGTTATGAAGGTGCTCCAATGACTCTATTGGACGCATATAACCTCATGACCGAAGACTATCGACAGAATGGTTTGGGCGTTTGAGGAATAAGTGTTGAATTACTGGTTGCCCTTGTTTATCAAGCGGGTAACCGGCGCAACCAGCTCCGCTTTTGCGGATTGACACCCGAAGGGATATACTCCTATTTATCCCGGAGGGTATTAGTGTCACAGCGTGTTACACAAAGAATTACCCGAATGTGGGGCCACAGGAGACAAATACCCGTAAGGGACAATCCTGGGCAAACAGAAGATGTGCATATTATGGAGGTAAGAATTACCGAAATGAATCTAGCATATCTCAAAGAAGCAGTAAGAGTTGCCGAAGAGCGACTCACCACGCTAAAGAACCATTTTGGTCAAGAGGCAATTGCTAACCTTGACCGTCGTGGACATGAAAGAACAAATGTTCTCAATGATGAGCAACAAAAGAGTCTTTCATATGCATTACCAAAGCTACAACTGTGGCCTGGTAATAGGGATAGCGAAAAAGACTTGAGAGTCTATGCAGAAGCTATTCAAAACTTGCCACCTGTGCAAGGCATAGCTGCTCCTGTTGAGGAAGCAGAGAACCTACCTGATGATGATGATGATGATGGTGGGTTTGAATTTGGAATTGGGGACCTATTCGGTAACCGAAGACAAGGTCGTTAAGACCAATATAAGTGAAACCAATAGAATTGTTTCTAAAATACCCTAACCTCTTTTACAGCGGGTTAGCCGCTGAGGCTAGGACTATATCTTTAGTCGAGACAGAGGAGTTAGGGCGTGTGTTTACTACACACGAAACAAATTACACGCCAATTGATGGTATTTTCCTTTCATGGGGAACATCAGGCGAGCCAAGAGGAGGAGGTTATTACTATCGTAGGCAAGATAAGGCCAATATAGTTACAAGAAAAATAACTAACTTCAAAAATTTTGGAACTGGGAATAATAGTTATTCCTTTACAATTTCTGACCAAATAAAAATAAAATACGGCAAAAGCACATGGAGTTATTCTACAGATAACTCTGCCAACTTTGCTATACTAGCTGCTAATGATGTAGCTAATGTTGCTTATTTGTCAGCAATACCCGAACTCAAAGAGTCGTTTGGACTCTTCGCTAGAGAAACCGCTAATTGGTGGGACGGGCATAGAAATCCAAATGTAAGAAATAATGCACCTCAACGCTTAGTTGATGTTACTGACATTATTTCTAATTCGGCTGCAGAACAAGCGTGTAAAAATCTTGATAAGCTTAGTGACCCCACTTTGCTCAATCAAACAAAAAGGGAAATACAAACCCACAAAATAATTGGGTTCTTTGAAAACGGTACTCCACACATTTATCGTACGAGAACGGACCAAGACCCAATTACTACAGAGTTTAGTAATGATTGGATTGTAGAAGAAACTTCTAAACCAACTACTATACGCTCATGGAAAGCAAACAAATCACAAAACCACCATGTGGAACTAGGTAACGAAGCGTTACCTGTTCGTGTTATAACACCTTTCAAAAGAGCACCATTTGATGTGCATTTGGAGATGGGAACACTTGAAGATTTTGATATACGCTTCCATGCACATTTTACTTGGATAGCTGGCAAGTTTAACGCTGATGCCAAGATTACCAGTAGAATGAATGAATATACTCGTAAATCGCAAAAAACTGTTACAACTGTCAAGAAGCGTATGTTTTTGCCAGTAATTACAGGTATAGTGATGGAACTTTGTCCTAAAGTTAAAACTGGTACTCACCACTTATATGAATGGCATGACCAACAATGGTCAGATGGCCAGCAATTAGGGATGAAGATGAATAGCGAAGAATCGAATCCTTATAATTTCGAAGAAATAACAAGGGTTCGAGACGCAACTAAGAAACGAGCTATAAAAGGTGCCTACCGTGGTGGGTATCAAGGTATATCTAAGCTATCCTATAATGGGAAGCTTATAATGAATAATGTTATGGAAAGTGGACTCTCGGCAATAGCAAAGGGTCCTCCTATCACTAGTTATAAACTAGATATACCAAAGCGAATGCCTCTTTCGCTAGAGGATTTTAAGAAAATTGAGAGACCGAAAGTTGATATTAAACCAATCGAAATCGGTCACTTGCGTTTCTATCGCTTATCTACCCCGCCGAAGCGACATATTACTGCAGACATACTGAGTGATTTGTTGCTACCAAGCATGCCAGAGTTGCTTATTGCAACTGATTCGCACATACGAGTTACGCAAGCCGACAACTTTGTTGGCGGAGAACACTGTTCAGGAAAATGTTGCAGGTGGAATGGAGTTGCTGAAAAGGGTCGAATAGACTCTGAACTACCTCCAGGCCTTTATCTTGTAAATCGACATGAAAAGTGTGCGCTAGGTCATGACCCTGGGCGGACAGAATACACAAGTGGCTTTGGTGATATTTCTAACGAAACTATCACCGTTCGTCGCTTGCTATCTCAACTAAAGGTCTCTTATGACCAATTTAGAGCTAATATGGTTAGTAATAATCAAACAGATGTTCTAACACCTATGACCGAGAGTGATAACTCTGCGTTCTTTGGTCGCCTCTAGTTGAGGCAAATAAGTTGGTATGAGTAATAATGAATCTCAAACTGAAGTAGCCAACTCCAATGAAGGAGTTGTGCTCACCAATCAAAACCTACCAGGACTAGGCTTCTTGGTTAACTATGCTGTCTATGACGGTAGTGTTGACTTGAAGCAGTTTGTCAACTATATGTATAGCGTAAGCGATATAGACTTTGACAATGCAATAGCTGGCGAGGAACGATATGGTGATAATAATGAGAGAAAAGCGGCATTTCAAGCCCGCTATCAGCACTTAATCCCCGTGCCTCGACACGGTGGTAGTGCGTTCTCACAAGCTGTTCGTGCATTAACCACGAAAGCTCAGAGGGTTGTTTATGACAACCCCGATGACCCACTTTCTAATAATAAAGAAAGGCTAAGGGTCGCAAGAAATGGAAGCTGGGGTTATACTGTTCAATGGAACATTGTACCCTTGCGTAAAAACATGGAATATGCCCTACAAAGAACCCGTCGTGGTTATATTGATGGGCAACCTAGACTACAAGTAAAAACTGAATCGCTTTACCGAATTAGGAAAGCATTTCCAAATACTAGTTTTACTAGAAATTGGCTAAGAGATTACTTGGGACATGTATGGGAAGGAACTAGTATGCCATCGGTAGAACAACTGCGGAATTGCGTTGTTTTGGAGCCGATGGAAGCAGAAGCCTTACCTAACGACGGGCGTTTTATGCGTAGAGCACAAGAACGCCTTAGAGATGCATTTGTTACTGCGTCAATGTCTATTGACGATGACAAAATGCGTAAAACTGTAAGAAAAACTATTGTCGATATGGGAGGTATTTTACCTCACGGCTCTAGTGGCGGTGTTTATTTTATTTATGACCGCAACAAGAGATGGCAAGAAAATCTTAACAGACTTTCAGGAGTAATAGATGCTTTCGCAGACACAGGCAATACTAGTGATAGACATGCTATGTGGGTCGAAAGAGCTGCTCCATGGTGGGCAACAGTTACTGGAGAAGCTCGTGAGGAAATACCAATTTCTGCTCACTCTACTTCCGGTATGAGAAGCCTAACCTACGGTTCCTCTCAAAAGCAAATTGATGATATTAAGAGAATGTATGTCGCTACGATGCAAAATGCTCAAGCGAAGTATTACCGTCTTGTTCATCAAATGCTTCAAAATGGAGAAATCGACGAAGATGCGCTTGCAACAAAGAGAGCCGAAGTCATGGAGACTTTGGAGAAAGCACAAAATGACCTTGGTGCTGATACAGTGGCTTTGGCTACTGAAAAATACCAAGAAGTTGTTAGTGGTCTAACCTCTCGATTTGAGTCTATGTGGACCCCTGATGAAAGGGCTTCGCAGGCTGAAAAGGAGCGAGTTGCTAATCGTATTGACAGTATGTTGTCTCTACGATTGTCCTAACGGACATAAGTGTGGACTAAACGAAACACAAAATGTACGGCCATAAAAAAAGATGGCCATAGGTGCAAAATCCATGCCCCGCCAGGGGATATCCGCTGTGAACATCATTCCTTTGAGGTAATGTCGTTCTTGCGTAATCCCTTTTTGGCAACAGGACTTTTCACCCAATATTTTCCTAAAAATCACCATCCTGCCTGTGATAGAACAGGTCAAAATGATTGTGATTGCCCGGATAAATCAGTAGGACAACTCTTACTGGAAAGTTTCAATCGTGCTCTGGAGGCTTCTCTTGAAGATACCCCCGAATACCAGGCTGAATACGCAGCTAGGCATGAATTGATTACTACTTTGGTAGGAATGGCATACGACAATATGACCGTTGATGATATGTTCCTACCTCCTGATTCTCACTGGCGACAGTTTCGCTTTCAAGTATGGGAATCAAAATCTAAACGCCTTGTCTGGAAGAAGTGTATGGATAACTTCCGTAATAATGAACATGGCAAGAAAGCGTTACTAAAACGCCTTAGGCAGATGAAGCCTATCAAGGTGTTCTACATGACTTCTAAATTCCTCAATCCAAGAAGTGTAGGGCCTGACCCTACTTCTAAAATGGGAGGAAAGAAGTTTAAGAAAAAGAATCTAATGAGACATTACAATAACAATTTCTTGGGACAAGAACTGTATTTTGATGTTGATTTTAAGATGGATTCTTTTGATGATTCAGCCAAAATGACTAAGAGAGTTATTCATTGGCTGGGTCGTAAATTTGGCGTTACTCCTGAAGAACTTACTATCGTATTTAGCGGTGGTAAGGGCTTTCATGTAATATGGTACGGCTGGGATATTTCTCATGCTGCACCACACCATCAAGCTACTTACAAGAATATTATGAGTGGCGAAAGTGGAAGAGTTCCTTCGGTTTACTTACAGCGTCTTCATAAAAAGATTAAGACTGAGTATATCAAGGAGCTACAGGAAGAAGGAATCCTAGTTGACTATGAAGTTACTAGAGACCCTAGGCGTATTATTCGCCTGCCTGGAACTATTCACCACAAAGGAAGACCATGTAAAATTATTAACTATGATGATTTGGATAATTTTACCCCTCCTGATAGATTATGGTGATTATAAGTGTCCAAGAAAAATTGGAGAAACATGTCACAGGAAGTTACCTGTGCACTTTGTGGTACTACCGTGCCACGAGTTAACAATAATCAAAGATTTTGCAGCAACAAATGCCGAGAAGCCTGGTGGAATAACCCTCCAAAGGTAAAGGCTACTTGTGTAGTCTGCAACGAAGAATTTGATAAACGCCCACGCTCTAAAACAAAGACTTGTGGGAAGTTTTGCGGAGATGTATACAACTCTGTAGAACAACAATTATGGAGCGATGAAGAGATAGTACACCTGATTCTTTTGAATCGAGGGTTTGGACTGAGTCGCTTTGCAAGATATTTATTTGGCCAACAAAAACTAGGCGCGAAAGGTGCGAGAGGCAAATTTCTCGACCGCTTACTAGTTATATGTGAAATGGCCAAAGAAGAAGATAATTTAGATTTATTTTCTATTATAAATGACCCTAGTGTCCTTGTCGAAATGAAAAAAGACGAGTGGCTTGTTAAAGGAAAGCCTGATGCTATTGTCCCTGGAACGAAAGGAGGCAAAACAACAGATGGCGCCAAAGGTCGTAATACCTATAAACGAATGAAAGAGACTTATGCTCGCCATGAGCAGTCTAACTTTGAGTTCGATAAATATGACCGTAGAACTGGATTAAAGGTAAGGGTTTATCCCGAATTCAATTGGGGACCTTACAAACTCAGAACTAAGGAAGGGCGATAGGCCCGAATAAGTGAGCACTATAATTGTGAACATAGAATTGGACCAGCATTGGCATGTCTTTACAGACCCTAGAACTGGTTCCACTCATCTTCAGGCATATGTCGAAGAGGGTGAAAAAGAGTGGATTCATGTCCTCCTAAGAACTCCTGGACGGGGTCAATATGAAGGCACGAACCACCACAACCGAGCTTCTATCGTTATTACGAACGATGAGCTTAGAGAAGAAGTCTCGACCTTAATATCGGTTGGAGACCCAAGAGGTGCATTCTGTATGGAATCCCTCGTTAATCAGACAGGACACTATCTTAGTGTCCCTACTGACCAAGAATCTCTTCCCCATGTTGATGACATGGAAAAAAGAGGAGAGGGCTTTTACAAGCTAACACATTACCCTGCAAAGGTGGATGAGGAAGAATGATGTTAAGTATGCCGTCAATACTAATTTGCCTGGTTGCTGAAGATGAACACATTTATTCAATTCCGTATACTGGAAATAACCCCGATGAAGCTCACGCTATGGCTGAAATGGCAATTGATAATTCTAGCTATATCGAACACATAGTGTTAGGGCAAGATGGGGAAATAACTTTGGAAGGTATGCTAATAGCAGAAAAGGTACTAAGACATCCAGCGATTCTATCTGATGAAGCTTGGGATAAACTGTATAACCACTTTCCTAAAGTATTACCTGAGAGGTGATGGAGAATGACTTACACTTGTCAAATAAATGGTAAGACCTACAAGACTATGGCGCGAAAAAATTATTGGGGTGGAAATGAATTCACCTGTCGTGGCTGTAAAGGAAGATGGTACTTACCGATAGGTAGCGAAGGTTGGAAAGCACAAACCGCTTGCTACATTTTTAAGACGGTGGAAGAAAAATGACTTGGAAACTAAAGAGCTCCAACTGCGACTGTTGGACTGATAGCGGAACCCCGCCTATTGAGTGGGTTTGCGTTGAATGTCAAGGGGCTGAAGAAGAATGATTATAATTGAAGTTCTTCACCACCCAAATCATAACACTTGGAAACTTTTCAACCGTGCTAATAGCATGGAAGAAGCCCGTGAAATCGCCGCAAAGGCGATTCTAAAAACAAACTACTTGGCAGTTAGGATTAGAGAATCCTAAACCAAGAATAAGTGTCCAGAAATCCTGGTGCAAAAATTCTCCGTGCAAACGGAGCTGTTACTAAAGCCGCTATGGCCTTTGGTGCAGAACGAAAGATGGTAACTACCGAGGTTGTTGAAGCTAAAGGCTTCACCGCGGAAGTGCCTGAGGTTAATGGTGTCTTTATGGCGCTACAAGCCTTGCAAATAGAAGAGCATACTAGAGCGTCTACGCTTCTAGAAGAGCTAAGTAAGACGACCGATGGTCGACGCAGAGGAGAAATCCGACGCCATTACAATACTATTTGTAAGAATATTGAGCGAAATAATCAGGTTCTAAACGCCTTGCTAGACAAGAAAATTGGAACCCCAAAGAAAGCCAAGAAACCTACAAAGAAGGCGACTAAAGCTGAAAAGCCAAAGACGCCCGCTAAGAAGAAAGTCACACCTGAGCAGGTGAAGAAGGCTGCTTCAAAGCGAAAGAGTAGTGGTTCTCGCGGTAGAAGAGCTACTCTCGAAAAGTTGAGTTTTAAAGAACTACAACAATGGGCCAAGAAGCGCAGCATTAGCGCTGCAGGTTCAAAGGAAGAGATTATCAATCGAATCCTTGGTGCTTAATAGTCTTAGGTGGTAAGCCTGGGACTTGACGCTAAACTCAAAGGTGAATTAATGAGCCTCAATATGGGAGATGTTCGAGAAGCATTTTCCCTTCTAAGGGCTCGTCAAGATTTGCTAGCTAAGGAAATGAAAAAATCATTCAAGGTCGGAGACCTTGTTTGGTTTGATTCCAAGCGAGGCCGCGTTGAAGGAAAGGTCGTAAGACTTCTCAAGAAAAATGTGGCCGTTAACTCAACTAATGGGCTAGGTAACTGGAGAGTTTATCCAGGTAATCTAAACCGTATGGAAGAGAAGGTTTCCGAGTGAAACCAATAAGTGACGGTAACTAATAACCGGTATATCCACCTTTGGGGCAGACCTCAGGGTGGAGAGTGGGAATATCTAGATACTGCTGATAAGCATAACACAAAAGATTTCCTTTACTCTAATTATAAACTAGCTTTTGGTAATAGTTGGGCTTTCCGATGGAGGAAAACCCGTGACTAAAAGCATCGCTAAAGTTAAACGAATTGGCCAACTTAATGCTCTTGAAAAGAGAATAATTAAGCGAATTATGGAAACTAAGCGACTTAATATTACTGAACCCTTTACAGCAGAACAATTACTGAATGCTATTGAAGCTGATTTATTAGATAGTGGCTGCACTATGCGCTATTTTCCTAATAAATACAAAATGAATTACTTATTGAAAAAAACTAAGCTATTCAAATGTTCTAAAAAAGCATCTAAAGGAATTAATGTATGGGTATTGAATACAAGGGGGAATAATGATGAAGAAGAATGACAAAATGACCAATATGTGGATTCGAGCACTGAAAAAGTGCAACATCAAAACCCCTTTTACTACTAGACAAGCCTATGAAGTTCTTTGTAGCGATGCAAAAATACGAGGTAAAACTAGAAAGCGAGTTCCAGCTGGGACTAATGAGCTATCTAAACGCCTAAAATTCTGTAAGGAAGTAAAACGAGTCAACCCTAAGTGCGATAGAAGAAAACCTATCGCCCTTTGGGACTTTGTTGACTGATAAGTGAGTGAAATAATACAACTCGAAATTTACACTGACGGCGCGTGTCCCAATAACGGGACTCCTGAAGCCCAAGGTGGGTTTGGTATGGTGGCCCCTCATCCATTCTTAGTGGATGGGTGGGCAAAACAACACTATCCTTGGGGTGAACTACTCCGAGAAAGATATGGAGAACCAACCAATCAAAAATGCGAACTAATGGCAGTTATATTTACTGTTAGAGGTTTTGCCGAAGAAGTCCTAGATAACCCTGAACATGATTTTTGGGATGAAGAAGGACAAGCTAAATTGAACATCCGTGTTTATAGTGACTCTATGTATGTAGTACAAGGAGTAAATACATGGATGCATAACTGGAAAAGAAATGGATGGAAGAACAGTAAGAAAAGGCCAATATCTAACATGAAAATGTGGCAAGATTTGGATAATATGCTGGCTTTCGAACACCTTAGAGGTGTTTTTTCTTTTGTACATGTTCCTGGTCATTCCGGCGATACCGGAAATGACCTTGCCGATATGCAGGCAAAGGAAGGAGCAATGAAAGCGTCCCTAGGAAAGTCTATCAATAGAGAGCACTGGGACGAATTTGTCGCCTTTGCTGAGGGCGACTACTCTGCTGAAGTAATCACTGAAGGTGCAATATATGACTTTAAGTGACCATCAAGAATCTGAACTATTTACCTATGAGCGTTCATATGAAGAAATAGAAGCAATGCTTGATAGAGCTGAGAGAAAGAAAAATCATCATTTCACTGTCTTACATATATGTAAGCGTGAAGATAAAATCTACCACATGCGTCAATTCAAGGCTCTAGAAGGTGTAGTTAAAACTCTACGCTGGGTCCTTGGTGACAAAAATGTTGACCACCCTTTGGAGTGATTCAAATGGCAAGGGAAGTAGATGACTGGCTAACTCCTGATGAGTTGGCTATTGATTTATGGGGTAATTACCCCGAAGACATGTATGAGGGTAATGCTGCCTGGCTAAAGGTTGTTTTTGACAAACTAAAGGTTGGTGGTATATGGGGTTGGATGGAGGCTAATAGAGTCTTCAAAAAAATCTCTGATACTCATTTTGTTGAAATTGGTTAATACCAAATAAGTGGACTATATATCCAACAGTGATGCGAGGTGCCTTCAATGACTTTTGATTGGCACTTTGAGTGCGGTAATAGCACTAAACATAATAATTGGTCTATGCATTCATTTGCCATGTTACTTTTACATGCAGATGGAACATGGTCTAAAGATAGATTAGAAGAAGAGCTTACTTCGCTCGCAACTACTAGAAATACTATTCTATCTAAAAAAATTGTACAAACTAAGGAAGGGGATGTGGGGGTAGTAAGTGAAGAACCTGTCAAGGGTGAGCCACTTAACCTCATTATTAATGTCA
>CEPT01021454.1_pt1 | contig 12184 bp, 3 predicted proteins | sample 356221 | NCBI WGS metagenome assembly CEPT01 (sample SAMEA2620081, study PRJEB7988) | marine metagenome | isolation source: saline water (ENVO:00002010), including | reverse complement strand
AATGAAAGAAACTGCGGTTCCAACTTTAGATGCAGGATAATTTGACACACCACCAAGACTTGTAGTGATACCAGTTAATGCATGACTGACAGTTGAATTGCTCTCAGTAATTACAAATCTATCACCGACTTCTATTTCAGAATAAGTTACACCATAAGAATCCAGAGAAGAATATCCGATTCCTAGGGTTGCATTATCATATTTTTCAGACTGTAGTATGAAGTCAATGAAACTATTACCCACACCAACATACTTGATGTGACCAAAGTCACCCTTTGCTTTGATAGAATAGATTTGCTCATTGACAGCAGCATCGGATTCAACAAGAACTGCTGGTGGATTTGACATAGAGTATCCAAATCCTGGATTTACAACGTCTACAGAAGAAACAGATTCATTTACAACTGTAGAAACACCCGTTGCCCTGTTGTAAATTGGTTCTGCGTACATGCTTGTTCCAGACGCACCAACCAATACATATCTACCCTCTTCAGAAATTGGACGTTCTGTTCTCAGGTGTGCAGGTGGTGGTGGTGGAATAAATCCTAAGTCATTGATTGTATTTGTTTGATTGGTTCCTCTGTAAGTCCAATATGATAAGTCTAGTGAGAACAAGAGTTGTCCTGCACTATTAGTTGCTACATATACACCATATTCATACTTAATCTTAACCAGACTATCTCCAATATTAGGAACTACCTTTGTCCAATTTAATCCACCATGAGGAGATGTGAAGATAGTTCCATTATCACCAACAACAACAAATTGTTGTCCAGTCCAAGTTACATCTTTTAGATTTCTTGTCGTCGGTAATTGTTGGATGAGGTCCCAGAAGTTTCCGTCCTCAGAATGGATAATTACACCACCGTCACCAACAGCAACGAATCTTGCTTTATTGTGAGATACTGCATTTAGGTCACTGAATACCCTCGATGCTTTTTCAAAGAATGATGTTGTACCAATACCGACTCCCTGGAAGACTCCAGGTCCTGCACCAACAGCAACCCAGGTATCACGGAAATCGTTGTATACAATACTGTTAAATGTATTGGTGTATTGACTAAACTCAATTAGTGGGTCTGGCAAACCAACAACAACAATCTCTTTTAGGAGTTTGATGTTGATTGAATTTGATATTCCAGCAGGAGATTGGTTAAATCTAACCACTCTTGCAAATTCACCTACAGTAAGACATACATTTGTACCAGCAATTCCAACAGAGTTAAAATCAATTTCATTATAAACTGCTGTTCCAACACCAAGTGTGCTTGTGGACCAAGAAATACCGTTAGTAGAGACACCAACAAATCCACTATCACCAACAGCAACAATTGGTTTGCCTATTGCAAGACTGTTTATAGTTGTTTCTGTAGAAATTCCATTATTGCTTCCTACCCAATTGAAGATTGGGTCCTTCATTCTGATAATCGCAGAAGAAATAGCAACATTTGGATTTTCTAGTCTGTGATATCCAGTTCCACCATAAGAAACTACAATACTAGAAACTGTTCCTGCAGCAGAAACAACTGCTGTCGTTATTGCTGCGTTGGTCTCTGCAACATCGACAATCTTGACATCTCTTAGATTTTCACTTAGACCATCAACATCACTAAACAGTGGGAATGCATTGTTTACATAGAAATGATCGTCAGATTTTCCAACGTTCTTGATAATCTTAGTGTTAGGTGTTACTCTGGAATTTAAATCTGGTCTTGCCTTGGAGTAGAAAACACCATTAATAATTTTATCTGTAGTTTGTTTTACCCAATTTAGTGGTCTTTCTTTAGTTGGGTCAGTATTAATACCAATACTGTCATAAGTGAACGTATCTAGAGCATCTGTAGATACGATTCTCTTAACAATACGTTCAAATTGTGGTCTATCAGTTGGGTCAATAATATTATCACCAATTTGAATACTATCACCTTCTTTAATTGTTCTTGGAGGATCTACTTGAGTGACATCTAAGTCAGAACCTCTATAGAATAAAATAGTGCACTTGGAGTTTGGTTTTGGTGGTTCTGTAAATGTTATTCTAGAACCATTGAATGAGTATGATTGTTGTGGTATTTGAAGAACATCATTAATATAAACAAATAAATTATTCTCCATTTCCAAGTCTGAACTTGGGTCTACTTTTAGACTCAATACTTCAGTTTTTCCACCAGAAGTTACACTAAGAGTGAACTTCTTCTTAAATCCATTGAAGAATCTAGAAATATCATCAAACTGAACAAACTGTCCAGGGTATATGCCACTAAACTTGTCAGTTGCAACTTCTTCAACTGTGACTCTAAATTCACTAAATCCAGCACCAACCTGAGAATCAGTTACAATTCCAACAACTTTTAGAACGTCGTTCGTTTTGTAGTAACTACCAAGTTCATCTAAATTAAATCCAATAATATCACCTGCATTACCAACAACTACAGATACTTTAGCACCAGTTCCTTCACCAGTTGAACCATCAATGTAATCCAAATCCAGACCACTATACATTGGTGGTTTATCAATGTATATGAGAGGTGGTTCCGTTACACTATATCCAGTTCCTGGGTTTGCTATGTGAATATCTGTAATTGTTCCACCAGCACCAATTGATGCTGTTAATATACCACTACTTCCATGCGATGAGTAGACTTCTATGACTGGTGGAACTCTATACCCTTGACCAAATCCTCTTATATCTATAGATGAGATTGTGCCACCAGCACCGATAATAGCAGTTGCACCAGCACCAACTAATGGAAGATACCCAAAACCAGTTGAAATACCAGTTCTTACAATTCGACCAGCATTTGGAACTCCCGATAAGAATCTGAGTCTATTCTGACCAGCATTTTCTATAGTAAAATCAGTTCCTGATATTTGAGGAACATTGTTTATTAGAACTAGTGGATTGTTGTTAATGTCAACACTACCACCGAGAACTGTATTTGTATCTGTGAAGATGCCAACAACATCTTCCCCATAGTTTGATAAGAAGAACTCTGTAGAGGACGCACTTACAAACTTAGTTGACAAGTCATCAAATATTAGATTAATATCATTTTTTGCACCTGGATCAAATCTTCTTGAGAATACTCTGCCACCGAAAGTGGAGTGTGTTTGTATTCCAGCAAATCCAGTTTTTCCATAAGGTGGAGTTGTGAAGTTAACATTGCCTTCTGTGATGTTATAATCACCTCTAAGCACCGTTACTGCTGCTCCAACAGTGTGATATCCAACTTTGGACCCAATATACCCTCTAGTTACTCCAATGGCACTCTCGGAGGTCAGACCAATAGTATTAATCTTGAATAATTCTTGATTAATTTGGATGATATCTATTGAAGTTATAGAACCGATACCAGACAGATAGATGATGTCTGTGGTTATACCAATAGTATGGTTTAATGTTGGTGTAATATCTCTCTTGTAAATTGGTGCCTGAATAATATTATCAATAGAAATTAAGGCACTAGCATTGGGTTCATCATACTGTAAATTGTTTTCTCCAGAACCAAATGATGTTAGATTAAGTGCAGCAGCAGTTGATAATCCAGAAACTTGGAATGAATTATTATCTACTTTTTCAACATATAATGTTGATGGCAACTTATCAGTTCCAAGAACAGTTGGTGATACCCTAAGGTCATCTGCTGGTGTTACCCCTCCAATAAATGTCCCTGACATGCCTACGACATCAGTCAATGCATACCCAACACCACCATTGATTACTCTAATTTCATCAACATCACCTAGAGCATCTCTTGTTACTTCAAACGTAGCACCACTACCATTACCAGTTATTGTTGTACTTGGAATATTCGTATAAGTATTACCTGCCTCAGATGCAAGTCTAGTATTGGTAACATCAGAAACAACAAATGTTAGGTCGTTTACTGGTGTCTGACCACCCATGTATGTTCCAGAAATACCAACAGTATCACCTACTTGATATCCTCTACCACCCTTTCTAAGGATGAGAGACGTTGATATTGCTACTCCTGTGGATGAATTATATACGAAAAATACACTGAACTCTGAACCAGTTCCTAATCCACTTGTAGTATATGATGGGAACGGATCAAATAATCCATAGAATGCGTTTTGATTGAAAGAACCGTCAGGAACTACAGTTGCAGCAACTCCAATAATACTTGTGGAGAGTGCTACATTATATCCATTCTCAAAAATAGAACTTCCAGGAGCATCTCCAACATGCATGATGATGGATGATTCCGTAGATGCTACTGCAACATGGTCTCCTTTGTTTATTACAATTGAACTCTCAACATAAGAGGTTGTTGCAATACCAACTCTCGTTGCAAGTTCTACGGGTATTGGAAAATATCCAGAACCACGTTCAAGAACTGCAATTCTAACAATACTGCCACCGACGATAACAGGAAAGAATACACCCTCTTGAATTGGATCTGTTGTTCCAGTTATAGAAATCTTTGGTGGGTCAGTGGATGCATATCCACTGCCACCATTAAGAACTTGAATTGACTCAACACCAAATTCAGCATCAAATGTAGGTTGAAATTGTGCACCTGCACCAGGAACGGTTCTTGTTGACATACGTTTTACTCAGTGTGAGTCAATTATTTGTTGTATACTCCCCTTGGGAACTGTAAACCTTTATGTGGTCTTCTTCCAGTCAAGTGAGACTGTCTTATTTGATTGGGTAGATTAACCACGAGAGGGTCACTGAAAGACAAACTCTTGCTAACAGTTCCATTGGTACGGGAAATGTTCGATTTACCAACGTCAGCATTCGTAGCAGTGGTCTTTAGTTCATCGAATGCATCGATGCCTGTAGTAAGTGTAAGAAAAGTAAAATCAGCCATCAAACAGTCCTCGCACAGAATAGCATTCCTCTTGTTACTGTATTTTGGTTATATGATGCAACAATTACCTCATAAACTTCACTTCCACTGATAGTAACTGTATCTCCCTGTTGAATATTTACACCACCTAGATTGTATCTGAAGTCAATCAGAGCAAAATCATCTGGCATATAATATGGACAAGGAACCAATTTACTACTCATTGGCATTCCTTTTATAACTGCATTAAAGTTAAGTTCATCATCCAAGAGACTTCCGTACAATCCTTCAGTTCTTGGGTTGTCTTTTCTGACATCTCTATTATAAACACGAACATCATTACCATTGAGACCATAATCTGACTGAACACTTCTATACGTATCAGTGACATATTCAGCAAGGTAACGGTCACCGTAGAATTCACTAAATCCTGCTTCTGCAGTCCTCATAGATGGTTTACGATATGTACCACCCCAACTACTATAAGACTCAATTTTTCCATGAAGATATGTTCTAAATTCAATTCCTGGATTTGTAGAATTACCAGAATCTTCAGGACGTATCATGGTCAGACCACCAAGGAATTCGTGGTCATAATCAAATACATTGCTGTTGTAATTATGCATGACGAAAGTTCCCTCCCTATGCACACTACCACTGAAACTAGTAGTCGAGACAGTTGGTCTCTTATATGAAAATACTGCAAAGTTAGTGTCAATAGCAGACCTGTAAACATTCAAATCTAGTTGATATCCTACTTGGTTACCAGTTTTAATAGAAGTTGTATGTCCGTGTTCTCTATTTGCCGAACTGTATCCATTCCACTGATTCTCAAAGGAATGAGTAGTCTCAAATGGATTATATGGAACATCTAATCTAGGTGCTCCAGCAAATCTCTTTCCATGTGTATAGAATCCCATTCTATCATCAATAGTAGACCCTGGTAGGTACTCTGGTCCTTGGGTATCACTTGTATAATTTTCCGTATTAAATGGAACATATGCAGCAGAAGCACCAATATAAAGGTTATTGGATGAATCAAAGTTGAAACTTCTATAAACTGTTCCGTAATACTTAGAGTTATCAATAACTAATTTTAATATACCAACATTCTGAGTATCAGTTCTAGTTAGGAGTGAATCATGCCAATTCTGAGTATCAGTTCCAAATGTTGCTGTAATAATACCCGTTGATGGTGCTGGACTTACAAAAATGTGTGGAACGAGATTTGCATAAGTATCAGCACTGTCATCTGTGACCCAATAACTTCCTGCCTGACCAACTAGTGGAGTCCAAGTTATTGTTCCACCAACTGAAGCATTAGCATTCTTTACATTCCATACATAGTTGTCATTAGAGGGGGTATCACCTTGAGTCTTACCAAATCCAATAATGTTAAGATCGTAGGCATTTGAATCTTGATTATTGTAAATCTTTAATGTATCACCTTCTTGAATATGGATTGCTGCTGCTTGACCAGTTACTAATCCAACTCTATCTGTTCCACCTGCATGATAATGACCAGTAAATGCAATAGATACTGTTTGTGCAATTCCTGGGTCTACAGTATCTTCTGTGTGTATTTTTACTTGGAAGTTTACCTGACCATTTGCAAGTCCACCAAAATCATCACCATTTAGAGTAAGAATTTCACCACCAGTGTATCCATGCCCAACTCTATTGACTCTAATATTTTTAAACTCTCTATTGAAGAAATCTAGTCTAAAACTTGCTCCAGTTCCAATTCCAGTTGTTGCAATTGGTTTTACATCAAAAAAGTACTCCCAACTAGTTCCATAATCTTCTGATAAGTTATTTGGAAGACCAATAAATGTGGTGATTCCAGCTACTAGACCTTGCTCTGATGGTCCATGCCAACCCAACCAACCAAGTGCCTTCTCCATCTGGTAGTATAGGTCTCGATTAGTCCAATCAGGACCAGCATCTGAAGTATTAAGACCGACTGTATACTTTGTAATTGCCATTTTTTAATTATGCCTCCAGTTGAAGAATGGTGAGGTTTGCTGTAATGGATTGTGTACTACCTGACAAGTTTTTGATAGAAACATATAATGTATCGGAAACAGGGTCATCCATATTTCCACCCATAGCAAAAGGAGTAATCATCTGCTGTGTTGAGATACCAGTAGTTACAACTTCAGCAATCACACCACTTCCAGGTGTTGGGTCTTCCCCAATACCTCTATTAACATCATTATTTCTTGATGTGCTATCTGTATATAGTCTAATCCAAGCCTCAGTTGATAGACCAACTTTCATGATGGCATATGACTTGAATGCAGTTACTGATGCGAATCCAACTGCATCATCAGCAATAGATGTTGTTGATGCAGAAACTACAGTTCTGGACTTCAGTGAACCACCAGATGAAGTAACAGTTACAACACCTGCAGATACTGGTGAGACATCTAAACCAGTACCAAAATTGATGGTTCCAGCAGAACCAACAATGCTGTTATCATCCTTAATTTCAATACCAGTACCAGATGCAATAACACCAGTTAGTGCAGAACCATCTAGTGCTGGTAGAGCACCCGACAGTTGTGATGATGGTAGGTTAGTTAAACTTGCACCAGAACCAGAGAAGGTTGTTGCAGTTACTGTACCATCAATACTTGCATCACCAGCAACAGTTAAAGTGCTAGTAATAGTGGTTGTTCCAATACCAACCTGTCCATTGTTGATACTGAGACCATCAACCTCACCAGAACCAGTTTTAAATACCCACTCATCATTTAGATATGAGTAGATTGCCATCTGTTGCACAAAAGTGCCATCACTAGTGGTTTTTTCTACGGCAAAATATTGTCCACCACCAAAAGGAACACTATTATTTAAATGTACTATCTGAGTTCCATTAGATGAGTTTAGAAGTTCAACTCTTGGACCTTGGAATTGATTTGCGTTATTTGAATATAAAGTTAATTCTGGATCATTTTTTACAGAACTGCTATTTGTTAACAATGCACTTTGATTAAGACCAGAATCGGTAGTCTTTATCTCATCATTAGCAGTAACACTTCCGACAGTGATATCTGGAGTTCCCGCAAGTGCGTAAGCAGTTGTTGCTGCAGATACAGAACTTGCACCAGCAACAGTAGCAGTTCCTTGGAAGAACGAAACATCAAGGTTATCAGTAAAGTTGACTGTAGAAGCAGTACCTACAGTAACTCCAAAACCTTGAATCTCAACACCAGTTCCAACTGCTGTGACGTTAAGCAGACTGCTTCCATCCAGTGCTGGGAGAGCACCAGTTAGTTGTGATGACTGGAGAGTACCATCAAAAGCAGTTGCTTTGACTGTTCCTTCAACCTGAAGTTTTTCAGAAGCACTTGCGGTTCCAATTGCAACATTACCAGAACTATCTGCCCAGAGTTTTACATTTCCAAGACCATCAGAAATGATGACATTGTTGGATGAAGTTCTGATGTCTATATCATTTAGATTGCCATTATGTGAACCTAAAATGACATTATAACTTCCAGAGGTAATGTTTTGTCCTGCTCTATCACCAAAGACGTAGTTGTACTGACCAGTTGTTGTTGAATTAAGAGCAAACTCACCGATAGCAATGTTGTGTCCTTGTCCACCAGAAAGATTGAATATTGCTTGGTCACCAACACCAATATTTCTACCAGATCCACTTCCAGCAGCAGTATTACCAATCTTGATATTACTACTTGCAGGAATGTCGATGTGTCCTGGTGTAACTGTTGCGACTCCAGAAACTACGTTTAAACCACCGTCAAAATCACCTACACCCTTGACAGTAAGTTGTGCTGTAATGGCAGTAGTACCAATACCAACTTTACCTGTAGTGGTTACTCCAAGTGCTCTTGACTGCCATACTGAGTCAGAGTCAACATCAATCGTAATCTCACCAGTTGAATTGGATAGGGTAACGTTAGCACCACCGACCAGTGATGTAACAATACCAGTCAATCCAGAGGCATTACCAAGGTATGAAGTAGCACTGTGGACTCCACTTACTACTATATCTGTTGCTGTCAGAATACCAGAAACACCAAGATTTCCGAGAATATCTACACCTGTATCTAAAGTTCTTAGTTTTCTATCACCATTGTAATAGAGAATAGAACCTTCACCTGCTACTGCAGAGAATACGTTATTATTACCGTCACCAATTCTGATAGAAGAACTGGTATCAATCCTCAAATCTACTGCGTCATAGTAGATTGATGCGTCAGATTGACCACCAGAACCCATATTGAGTCTAACACCATCCTGCAGACTGACAGCACCGTTTCCACCCCTTACAGTCAATGTCCCCCCATGGACATCAAGCAATGAGGTTGTGGTATTGGTTCCAATACCAACATTCGAGGAAGTGACAATACCAGAAACAATTGTTGTCCACTGGGTTGAAATTGCTTCCTGTGCAGTAGAATTGATGGTTACTCTACCACCAGTCTGTGAAACTGATACGTTTGCACCCGCAAGAATACTGGTTACAATACCAGTTAAGTATCCACCAGGACCAAGATACCTTGCTGCAGTGATGATTCCAACTGTAGTGTTAGGAGTTCCAGTTAGATTTTCTGCAAATAATGCAACTGTGGATATACCAGAAGTATTTGCATAATTAGTTGCACTAGCAACACCAGCAACAGCAGAATAAGTAGTGAATCCTGCGATAGTAGCAGACGATGATATACCAGCAGAAGTTGCATATCCAGCAACTGTGGAGAATCCAGCAGTGCTTGCAAATGCAATAGAGTTGGTTATTGTGGTTCCACTACCGAGAGCAGAGTAAATTTCATCAAAATTGCTATTAATTTTAATAGCACCAGACAGTAGTGAATCACCTAATCCATCGTTCGGTGCAGAACCAGTACTTATCCCTAATTTCGCCATTACACGATAAACATTTATTTTTATTTATGGCATCAGTTAGTGTCAAATGTTATAGAGCTACTATCGAATGAGGTCGTTGGGTTGTCAAATGTGTCAGATAGTGCAGGATAACTAAATCCAACTGGAACTGTATTTTCTGCAACTGCATTTGGTGCAGCATCTGTCTTATCAACATCATAAATTAATCTTTGACCAGACTGGAAATTGTGCTGTTCCAACTTGAAGGTGTCGGTATCAAGATTGACGATTACGGAGTCATCCGAGTTAAACCTTCTGTAGAAAAGTGGGAATCCTTCATTTTCTAATGCAAAGGTAGTAATACCAATTACATTTCCACCAATAGTGCTAGTAATACCAGTGAACTGGTCACTTACATCATCAACAATAATTACTTTATTTGTTCTACTTAGAATGAATGAAGTTAGGTTTACCCCTTCTGGGAAAAATACTCTTTCTATAGAACCATCTGGCAGAGCTTCATCTTCAAATGCCATGCTGAAGTTATATCTACCATACATTGATGCAGTATTATCAATGCTTATTGATATATTGAGAGAAGAGTCACCTACACCAACTTTCATGTTATTGGATGCTTTTCCAATAACATCCATATCAGCAAATTCTTTAAATCCTGCTGGATGGACAAGAGACCTTACTGGTTCTTTCCAATCATCATATGGAATCTGTGATTTAATTGAATATGCAAACTTTTGGAAGTAATTATTGTCAGCAATTCTCTGCTGATAGTCATTGAGATATCCAGTTCTATCTTGGAAATCATTTATCTTTTCTCTAGATACTTCTAATTCGGAATTGAGATTGAATGTGTTTGAATTTTCAATAGTTCCAAATAGTCTAGACCTAGTTCCAAGAAGTTTATTGCCTGGTTCTAGATTACCTTTTGAGTTGAACAGTCTTAGTTGGTTGATACGATTGTTCCAACCACTTTCCATAACAACAGCAGAGAATACTGCTACATTGTTTGAATCATATCCAATAACGTTTTCACCAGAAAGATATGCTAAGTCATCAGCAATCTTCATATCAAAGACTGCTAACTTCTTCTTATTGACTACGAATCCAAAGTTATTATCTGTATTATATTCACCTAGATTATCACCAATATTTTCCATACTGTATGTCACAGTGAAGTTAACTGTGCTAATACCAGTTACTACAAAGAATCTATACCCATAGTCTGAAGAGTTGTATCCGTTCTTGGTGGATGCATCACTAATTCTAGTATTTTCGACAAAAATCTCATCCCCAATATCAAATGGGAAGTCGATAATTGAAGAACCATTTGCAGTTGGAATAAGTGGGAATACTTGATTGTCTGAATTGACAAGTTCCAAAGTAACAGTGTTGTTAATACTGTCATAAACAATATCATCAATGTCGAATCCATTTGAATTCCTTGTTGGAATTACTTTCAATGGTGCAGTCAAGTTAGTTACATTCTCTAAAATGTCAACACTAACTACGGATCCACCTTGGATTTTTGCATCAAGAACAATGTCATCATTACCAAGAACTTTTAGTTTTGGTGCATTATTATATCCACTACCACCAGTAGTAATCCCAATGCTCTTTACTCTAGCAATATCCTTAACTTGAGCAACTGTTGGGGTACTTAGAACTGGTTTCAAAGTAGGATCAGTTGGATAATCAAATCCATCCTTTACTCTCTCAACGAAGTCAATTTTACCAATTTGTGTTGATGCTGATTTTAATATAGCATTGATACCTTTACTTGAGGAAACATCAGAGATTCTAGGTGGAATCTTATATCCTCTTCCTCCAAAATTCAGTTTTACTTTAGAAATTGGACCAGAAGCACTTCTGGAATCTGTATCATAGTAAATTGTACTAATTCCACTATTTGCATTGTATAAGAAATATTCTGGTTTATCACGAAGGTTGAATCTAAATGTTGTTGAACCTACAGATGCAATTGGATATCTATTGTTGTAAATACTTGGATTCAACGTAATTTTATTGTTACCTACAACTTCAGTATCAACAGAGATTTGAGTCTTTTCAATTACATTTGCAGCAAATGGAACTAAGGCATAGAACAGAGTATTTGTTATGTTCTTATCTGTAGTATCAATAGTCAATGCTGCATTGGGACTACCTGCATTTATAGTGTTTCTAGTGAATCTATATGATTCAATTTCGATAAGGAGGTCACTATCTTTATACAGTTTTAGGTCCATTCCCGAAAGGGAAGAGTCTGATAAATCAAATCTTAACTTATTGCCTTTAGTTCCAATTAATGGTGGATTAATTAGAGCAATACCATGTGTTCCTGTGCTGTTTGAGGTTAGGTCTATTTCCTTTCCAGCAATAGCATCTGTGTAATATTGAGCAAGTTTGATTTTATCTGGATTTTCTTTAATTACGTAATAGGTTTTTCTATCTTCCAAACCACCAACTAGTGGATTTCCATTTGCATAGTAAGCAATTTTATC
>CEPT01083032.1_pt1 | contig 12205 bp, 6 predicted proteins | sample 356221 | NCBI WGS metagenome assembly CEPT01 (sample SAMEA2620081, study PRJEB7988) | marine metagenome | isolation source: saline water (ENVO:00002010), including | reverse complement strand
GTTTCCACTGTTAAACTGCTCAAGGCAATACCAACCGCTAACAGGAGTATCATCATCATCATCAGGATCGTCTCCATTACAAGGAGACAAGGCATCGCAAATAAAGTTTGAGTTCTCATCTATTGAAAATCCATTTTCTTCTTTACTAGCAAAATATGCATCAGGAGTTATGTATTGATTTACATGAAAAATTCTTCTACCTTTGCAAAGGTAATCGTCGAAAACATAAGTAACGTTATTGTAGTCTGGTATTTTCCCTTCAGGGTCTGTCCAGTATTTGCAGCAGCATCCGGGGTTAGTTTTTTCACATTCCTCACAATTGTCAACCAAAGAATACGGCCATCTGCTTAACAAACTTGAGTCTATAGTGTTACGTAAACCGCATTCGCCAGTCTTTTGATTACAGTAATATCCGGGGCAATCTACTTCTCCACAAGCAGTGTTATAAGTAATACTAGGAACATTAGGACATGAAACTTGTTCTCCGCAACTTTGGTTTGCTTTAAATCTATGGTTGTATCTTTTAAATAAAGTGTCTTGACCAGACGTAAAATCAGAACTATCAAACCCTATACCTCGGAAACTAGCAAAGCATTGAGCTTCAGTTACATTGTCTTCGCATATGTTTCCTTGAGACCTAGGATTACTCTGAAGAAAATTTCTGAAATTTATTAAAATAAGTAGATCATTGGCGGTTATAAACCCATCCCCGTTTACGTCATAGAAATACCCGAGATCTACTCCAGCCTGAAGGTACTGACTCAAGGCGGTTATAGCAGCATCTAAACTACCTACTGGATCACCATTGTTAAGCACGTCATACGGACTGCCTTGGTTTTGACGAGCAGCTCCAGTGCTTTTTGGTTCAGTGTTAACTATCTCTGTGAAACAACAAGCACCTAAAGGTGGCGGATCTGGCGGCGGTGTGCAACAACAACTTCCCACTTTTAAACTCCACTACAAGAATGATAAATTGGTCTATATTCTCCATTTACTAAACTTGCAACACAGAACAATCCTCCGCTAATTGAAAGAAAAGTATCTCTGTTTATTATGTAAACAGTTTCAGACGTTGAAAACTGATCATCCATAACCGTAAGTCTACCGCTCGTAGGACTATTATAACTTGTTGGCGCAAGCAAATTATTTTGTAGAAAACCTTCTATATTGACAGGTCTTGACCAAGAAGAACCTTGAGACCTTACCGGATGATCTCCAGCAAAGAATATAGCACCAGAATTTGCAGCAGAAGGAGTTATTGCGGTTTCTAGCGTGGTCCTTTTATCGTAGAAAGGAGTGACAAGATAACCACTTGAATTAACAATATTATTAGGACCACCAGAATCAGCAACTATTTGACCAGATGGATCAGAGTTTCTACTTAGGATAACTTTGTTGAAAGTTCCGCTTCCGTGAGTTCTGAACTCAGAGTTTTCAAGTTTCAAACCAGAACCAGCAGTAAAGTTAAGAACGGGTATAGTATTAAGTATACCGCTAACCTGCCAGATTAAACCAGAAGGATAACCATTCCAAAGATTATCTGCAACCCCAGATAGAAGGTTTAGTTCATTGTTTAAAGCGCCGCTCATTGCGGAAACATCTTGATCAATTACACCGTCTACGCCAGATATAGCATCTAAATTATACCCTGTCCAACCGCTAACCTGATCTATTATGCCGTTAAATCCAGATATTTGAGTTAGATTTTCTAGAGACCAACCGCTAACAGCATCTATCTGACCACCGACCCCAGATATGGAGTTAAGTTCACCGGCAGTCCAACCACTAACCTGATAAACCAGACCGTTGGGATAACCAGAGACTTGATTTATCTCATAAGCCAAGGAACCACTAACAAGGTTGGCGTGAGCAACCGCATCGTTCTTTGCTTGTTTTGCTCTGATCCTTGTCTGACCAAGTTCATTATAGAAGTTGTAGTTTGCCCAACCCGACAGAGGACCGGCAGATATGGTCAATCCACTAGCACCCGTAGTCCTTGTCTGAGTTTCTATTCCACTAACACCCAGAAACTGAGTTTCTTCTAAAGCTCTAATACTACGAATTGTAGTTCCGTCGCTTATTCTCCAATGAGAGTAAGTGTCAGAAGAAAGAGACAGACCTTGTATTTGCTGGTCAGTATATGATTTATTATAACCACTTACACTCCAGATTAATCCACTTGGACCATAGACTGTAGGAGCAATGCCGCTCAGGATGTTGAGATTGGTTTGCGCCCAACCGCTAACATTATCGCAACACTCTGTGTTTGAATCCGGGCAGTTTACACCTTTTATACAGTCAAGTTGAGAAGATATTCCATCAATTCTAGAGTCAAGGTATCCAGAAAGAGGATGTGCGGATATCAGAACTTTGTCGTTGTCTACTTCCAAGAAAGTTTCTATACCAGAAACTCCGACAAACTTTGCCTTGTCAGTTCCTTGTATTTGAGAATCTCTAACTGAGTCAGAAAGAACCCAAGCAAAAAACGTTCCATCTCCACCAGCACTTTTTATTCTTTCGTCTATTATACCGCCGATACCAGAGATGCTATTAAGGTCATTTGCCATCAGTCCAGATAAAGGAGAGGCAGAGATATCTAAATAGTTTATACCGGCATCTTGTCTTACTTGTGTAGAAATTCCATCTTTGCCGATTGCGTTTACTTTATCCGTTGATCCGACTTGGTAGTTAATGTCTGTTGCGTCACCAATTCTCCAGTAACCGTATCCATCTTCACCTACATTGAAGTCTACCTGAGTATCGGTATAATCTTTATTCCAACCACTAACTAAATAAATCAAACCTTCTGGATAATTGCTTAAATAACCCGACAAAGAAGATATTGTATTGTTTAGGTTTCCGCTTGTTTGCTTTAAAGTTCCGTTTACGCCACTGATTGTGTCTATCTCTTTTAAAAGCGTACTACCTGTTGACGCTATATTTCCCTCAAGATCAGTAATAGAAGTTGCTTGACTGTTATTGGTTTCAGTGTTTGTATTTATGTCTTCAATAATAGATTCAAGTCTAGACTCAAGATATCCAGAGATAGGAGATGCGCTTATCTCAACTGTATTTAGACTAGAGTCTTCGTAACCACTAATCGCGATACCATCAACACCAGAGAATAATACTGTATCTTTTGAGTCAACGTTAAAAGAAGATCTTGTTGTGTCGTAATCATCTATAGTCTCAACTTTCCAGTGGTTGTAACCACCGGCGGTTAAGTCTTTATTGTCTATATAATGTTTCAAGAATCCACTGACTTGGAATATTAAACCTGACGGTCTTCCTCCCCAAAGAGGACCGTCATGAACTCCAGAAAGAAGATTTAGATTAGCATAAGTCCAACCACTAACAGAGTCTATTTGTCCACCAACACCAGAAACATCATTTATTTCACTAGCAAGCGAACCACTCGCCAAATACAATAGACCGTTAGGGTATCCAGAGATTTGTGGTAATTTTACATCTGTAATCTCGTCGATGTCGTTTGAGTTTGCGCTTATTGAAGTATTTAGAGCAGCTTCTCTAGCGTCTATATAACCAGAAATCGGCGCAGCGTTAATATTTAATCTGTAGTTATTTGTTACGCCATTTTCGTTAAAATCTAGTATGGTTTCAACACCACTACAACCACTTATAATAACCGTATCTGCATGATTGATTATTCCCGATGCGCCATATTGACCTTCTAATTCCCAGAAAGTATAACCACCAGCAGCACCCACTTGCGCGTCTGTATAGTTCTTGTTCCAACCGCTAACAAGATATATCAAACCTTGATCATAATGAGCTAAATAACCAGAAACTTGGTCGATAACACCCCCGACGCCAGATACTGAGTTTATTTCACTAGCAAGAGATCCGCTACTTTGATATAATAGACCGTTTGGAAATCCGCTTATAGCAGAAAAATTATATTGTGACCAACCACTGACTTGATCTATGTGACCACCAACTCCAGAAACGTCATTGATTTCGCTGGCAAGAGAGCCGCTTGCCTGATAAATAAGACCGTTTGGATAACCAGAAATACTGTTTAATAAACCATTATCTCCAGATATAGAGTTTAAGTTTGATTCCGCCCAACCAGAGATTGGACTTGCTGATATAAATACATACTTATTTTCGTTTAGATCTAGGAATTCAGTTTTTATTCCACTAACACCGCTTATATGAATAGTGTCCCCACTTGCAACGAGATTAGGAGCGACTGCACCATCCGTTACATTGAAGTCCCAACCAAGGGGATAACTCAATTCACCAGAAATATAAACATTATTAAGATAGGCGTCCCAAGTGTAAGCACCACTACCTAAAGAAAATGAACCACCGCTTTCGTGAGGTATTATATTGCCTGAAACCTGAAGCGCAGTAGTGTCGTTGTGAAAAGACTTGACACCTATACCAAGTTGATTATTTAGTAGATCGCCATAAATGAGGGGCGGTTTGCCTTGATCGTATGTGGTGTCGCAATCCCCTGACGCATCAGGAAAAGAACCTAAATAAAGTTTAAAACTTGAATTGTCATCTACATAGTGACCAGCGCCATAACCTATAGCGATATTGAAGTCACCTCTTTTATTTTTTTGTAAAGCAAAGTTTCCTAGTGCAAGATTACCAGAACCGGCAGTCGTTGCGCAAAGAGTGTCTTTACCTACAGCAATATTGTCATGACCTAGAGATAGGAACTTTAAACTTTCAGAACCTATTGCTGTATTTCTTTCTCCAGTGTAACTAAACTGTAATGCACCATAACCTAGGGCAGAATTGTCTTTTGAAGATCTTCCTGCTAGTCCTATTTGTTTTAGAGCATCTTCGCCTGCTATTGTAGTTCTAGTGTCTGGCGTAGCAAAATTTAGTGAAACAATTTCTTGCTTTGCCAAGAAAGAACCAATAGAATCTGCAAGATCAGTGAATACTGATCTCATGTCTTCTGGCGATATCTCTCTAGTCGTGTTATCTGGAAGTAGAGAATTTAATAAGTTTTGAAATTCGTCTCTAGATCTAATAGTCATTTTGGACCTTATTTAAAGCTAACGAGAAGTTTTTCCGCATCAAACATTAATGTGTCACCCGCATAAACTATCCTTGGGTTGTCCAATTGAGCTCTCATTATTATATTGCCAGATCCAACTTCATGGTGATCCATTATTGCTATCCCGGAAACCCAACCCCACCCAAAATCTGTATTTGATGGGTCTTTTGCTGATGTATTCCATATGATTTTATCGCAATTTTTAATAACTCCGCTACCGACATTGTAATCTTCTTCGTAGAATTTCCAAAAAGAATCTCCAGAATCCGCAGGAGGACCAATAAGAATTCTTTCGTAACCTGTTGACGTTGTGCCATCACTGTAAAATTGTGGTAATTCTCCCATATCAACACCAGATTGATTGTCTAAGGGTGTACCGCTACACAGCGCAATTGACAAAAAAGATGGTTTGGGGAAAGAACCCCCGCGAAAGATATGGTCTAGTAAACCAGATTCTACATAATCTGATAATGCTGACATATTTTGCTCCTAAAAACAAGTCCTAAACATACATGTATATATTACTATACACATTTATTTGCGTAGACATAAAAAAAGGAAAGGCGATTCTTTTGAACCACCTTTCCATTAGATATACTAAATTATTAGTATAATTAGAAGCTTCCGAGAATAACTCTACGGTTATCAAGGACACCGAAACCAAGTTCAGCGAAACCGTACCAACCAACTCTCTGCTGACGATGGAGGGTAGGATCTTCGTGAATAGAAACTTGCTGCTTCATTGGCATAACGAAACTGTCGTTTGCGCCTTGGTCAAGACCAACAACAAGTTCTGAGTCACTACCTTGAACAGAACCGCCAAGACCATTCTCAAAGAAAGTTTGATACTCTTGACCTTCTCCGAGTTCGTCAAGGTCGTGAAGATTTACACCAAAGATATTGGTGATAGGAGCGCCATCTCCACCAGCATTGTAGATCGCAGTTCTGGTTGCATCAGAAACCTGATCAAAACCCCAGTTGCGAACATCTTCAAGCGCTTCTGGAGAAACGTAAAGGTCTGTCAAGCGACCACGATCTCCACTTCCGGTGTTACCACCAGCATTTCTGCGCATGACAGTTTGAAGCAAGCTGACAAGTCTCTTTGAGAACATACCAGCAGTTGCGTCACCGTCATAAACCAAGATGTTACGATCAACGCCAGCAGCCAAAAGTGTGTGCCAACCATCATCGTTCATCTTCTTGACAAAACCTGCCTCAAGAACCTGCATAGCGCGAGCAGTAATGTCCCAACGTGCTTCGCGAGCATAGCGGAGCAAGAAGTCGATGCTACTTGCAATGCTGTACGTTGGAATCATGACGTAATCGCTTTCGACTGCACGCTCAGGAACGCGACCATGACCCGGATTAGTGTAAGCAACATGCTCACCCTCAAGTCCCGGAGAAAGCAAATCGAGAGGATACTCAGTGCTTCCGCCCGGTTCTACATTGATAGTCTCGAAAATATTACCGAGGATATTTCCGATAAGAACGCCTTTACGCAAAGGAAGTTCCAAAGCCTTGGCAAATTCTCTTTGTGCTGCAAGGGCGACTTCCATATCGGAGTCACCACATTTGCGAAGTACTGAAATAAATTCTTCGCTAGGTCTTTCTGTATATGACATTATAATTATCTCCTGTTTATTTATTAACCAAGGTTTGGAAGATTGACGTAAAGTTTAGCATAACCATCTGCGTCTTGATTGGTCATGAAGCGACCAACTGCCATTACTCCAGAAGAGTAACTAAGGTCACTTGCATTTCCGACGTTACCTGCTGTGGTCTCGTCAAGATACGCAATGTCGCCAGCACCGGGATTACCAGTGATGTTATTGGTGACAACCCAACCACGGGTAAGTACAGTAACCTTACCGCCTTTTTGAACTTCATCCTTATATTGATTAAGGTGAGTTCTTGTTAGGTCTTTATTGACCACATCGTTAAGCAAAACTCCAACCGGAATGCTATTCTTTGTTGCCGCGACATAAGCGACTTTATTCTCACCTTGGTCCATTGCTGCACCTGAAGCATTCGTTGCATCAAGAGCAACTACGCCACCGCGAGTTGCAGTACCAGCATCATAAAAGAAGCTGATGTCTGTTGATTCTTCATATCTATCTGCTTTGAGAGCCATAGTTAAATCTCCTATTATGATTACTTAGTTGAAAGTACGTTATTTGAAAGCCAGTCAGAAATGCTAGCTCTTGTTGATTCTACTTCGTCTACTTGCTCCGTAGCATCAATTAAAGTTGCTTCAGAAGTTTCGACATCTTCAAGAAGTTCTGGAGTTACTTCAGCTTCAGCCTCTTCATCGGCTTTTGCTTCCTTCTCTTTTTTCTTCTTTTCGAGTGCTTCTTTAAGCGCTGGAGGCATCGCTGCTTCAGCTTCATCTTCTTTTTTGTCTTTCTTTGCTTTTTCATACATTTTTGCAACGATAATATCGAAAGCTTCGTCGTTTACAGAATCAAAAGCAGCAAGTGTCTCTTCTGCTTCTTCTTGGTCGAAACCAGCTTCTACGAGAGCAGCCATTCTTTTTTCTACTTTTGCTTTTTTCTTCATGTCGTCCATTTCTTTCATGGCGACAGTAAGTTCTTCTTGCGACTTAGCAAGAGTATCTTCCAACTCAGCGATACGAGCTTGTGAACTTTTGATATTCTCTTCAAGTTCTGCAATGCTTGCATCTTTTTCTTCTACGGTTGCCTCAAAAGCTTCTACCTTAGAAGCAAACTCTTTGTCTTTTGCTTCTTCAATTTTAGCCTTGATAGCTTCGTTTTCAGCTTTAGCAGAAACAAGTTCTTCACGAACTTCTGCCAATTGCTTTTCAAGTAAATTATCTGACATATTAAATTCTCCTATATCGAATTGAGAGTCGCCATCTAAATTAAAAGCTACACTTTTTAAAATTACACTTCGTGGATTGGCTGGTTTAGAGACAAGACCCTTACCCGAAAAGGCAATGTTCTTTAACGCTCTACCAATTTTATAACCTTGATATTCACCGCTACCGCCGTAAGATCTAAGGTGTTTTGTTAAGAAAGAAGATTCTTCATCTCTTGCTAGAACCTTCTTTAGACCATCTTCATTTGACAGAGCATAATCAAATCCAGCAAATAGGCATTCCATAGAAACATACCATTTGCCTTCTTCTATCTCTGCTATGATTTTGTCCATTCGTTCTTTATTTTCGCTGTTAGTCCAACTATTATAAAGAACTGCTTGAGTGATAATGTCAAAGTCTTCTGGCATTTCTGAGTCATCTGCTACAGCAACGCCATCTTTGCCTAAGACATAACTACCAGTAATATGTCCGATGATATCATTCTCATCGTGCATAAAATTGAATTGTTTATCTTCTGGGGTGTTACGTGCCGCCCAAGTCGCCTCTGGCATGAACACATCGTCGTTTTTGTTCCAACCGCAAGACACTAAAACTGATTCTAGATAGTATAGATCAACTTGGTCTTTATTTTCAGCAATTGCTTTTACAACAATCTCTTCAGGAATCTCCTTTTGGATCGTTGCTTCAGCGCAGTATGCAACACTAGCCGTACTCTTTACGAGTTCGCCAATGCCGTCATTTATTTCGTTTTGGAATATTTTTATTGTCATGTATCACCTCTACAATTAGTATACACAAAAATTATAATTTTTTAAAGAAACAAGATTAACTGCCTAAAAAACACTCCACGTAGCATGAAATAGCATGTCTTCTGAAGTTTTCCATGTTCATGTTTTCTAAATTAATATTTAGTGCGTCAAGTTGATTTTTGAGTTTTTCGGGCATCTTTCTTGTAGAACCTATAACCTTCCTGACGTTATCAACATTTACCTCGGACATAGGTTGTAGATTAGATAGGACATGAATCTTCAACTCTTCTAATTCTTTCGCCTCTACTTTACTTAAAGATCTCATGTTCTTTTTTGATTTTACAGACAAGTACGCCTCGTTTGTTATTTCAGATATCTTATCAAAAGAAGCATTTGCCCATACTATTAGTTCAGCAACTCCGGGTTTTGATTTTGGTGTTTCCACCCTTTTCTTTCTAGGTTCCTCGTCTTTTTTAAACAGAGGTCTTCCACCAGATGGTTCAGAATCATTGGTTTTTTCTACTTGTTCAACTTGAGGTTCTTCTTTCATCTCTTGAGGTGCTGGTGGAGGATGGAAAGGTCCAGCTTTCTCTGGTAAGGTCTCTGCATCTCTAGACTTATCTTCTCTCCTTAGTCTCATTTTCTCAACCGAAGGGACTTCTTTAAATCTTTCAAGTACTGTCTCATGTGATATGATGTCTCTATCAGCAAGTTGTATTAGTAGGTTTTTCTCAGAAGACTCATCAGATAGACTCATTTGATCGTACATTATATGAGGAGACTTCCTAAAACCCATTGCTTTTCTTACTATCTCGCATTCCTTTTCCCAGAATGCGGTTAGTTGGTCTCTACCGTATTGCAATCTTTCTACAAGAGTTTTGAGCGATATAAAGTTATTTGTAAAACCACCGCCATTACCTGCCATACCCGTAAGAGTAGGAGGAACTCCCAAACCAGCATAAATACTATTCAAGACAGAATTATACTTTTCTGAACCTAAAAACTTGTACACTTGACTATTTGACTCTGTGTAAGAAAGTTCTGGACCCCAAACTAACTCCATAGTACCTCCACCAACATTGCTTGCTAGTATGTCTCTAAGTTTATTAATAGCAGCTTTATTTGGTAGGATTTTGTGATCTAGATTACCAAGAGTCCATAATCTGATGTTTGAGATCGCACCGTCCAAGGCAGACAAGTCAGCAAGTCTCATCTTTTCTAGCATTATTACATCGTCAAGGATTGCGTAAATCAAGGGGTTTGCCCAGTTAGACCAGTCGTCTTTCTTGTAATAAAACATAGAAAGTCTTTCTGGATCTAGCGTTACTTTCCTTTCTCCGTTCTTGATTCTCTCTTTTATGTCTACCGGAAGAGTGTCCAGCATATGCGCAGGGATAGAACCATCTTTAAAGTTGTCTAAAAAACTTGAAGGTGATATCTGAAAATTTTTCGTGCCTAAGAATAGGTTTATGTTACTATCTTTAATATCAAGCGACACGGGGTTAAAGAAATTATATCGCCAAGGTATTTGGTTCTTTTCAAAGTTGGGTACTTCTACAGTTATATCTTGACCAATTGATTTAACATACTTTACAACCTCTGGTGTCAAGTTAGCATAACTTCTGTACACAGGAACTTGACCAGATCTGTATAGTAAATTTAAAAATCTTTCTGACCTTTCTTTACCGCTACACTTCTTGAACCATTGTTGATAGAACTTTTCTACGCTTTTGTTTTCGTGTACTATGTTTATGCCTTGACATCCAAAATCACCCATAAGGTCAATTACATTTCTAATAATTCCAACCTTTTCGTAGGCATCCATGCACATTTTTATAGCACGTTTTTGCCTATAAGGAACTCGTTCTTCTGGTCTAAATGCGTGATAATCAGATGTTCTAAAACCCGGACGAACAGATCTGTTTGACTCTATGTCTTTAAAGTCTCTAAGATGATTAGCCTTGGTTATGCCTGCGTAATCTTCACCTGCTTTTGCGAACTGATCAAACGCAACCGCTTTACTTGAAGCGTCAGAATCATTCCAAGTTATCAAAGATTTATCTTTATTCATCGGGTTCCTTTTTGGTATTTGGATTGCAATCGGATTGTTATTGTATTATACACAAATTAATAAATATCCTTCATGTTTTCCGTAAACCAATTTGGACCATTGTACAGTTTACCATCACCTTTCTGTTTTGATTGACTTGGTAAAGAACCTGCGAATCCTCCAAAGAATTCGTATGCCTCTGGGGTTGGAGTTCTTGCTATTTTTCTTGCCGCCATATTCGCCATAATCAAAGACGAATACCTGTCCTTTCTCATTTTGCTTTTCTTTCCAGCAGCAACAACAACCTCTGGAGTATCCCAGCGATCCCTACCATTAGATGTTTGGGTCATCTGTATCATAGATAACTCGTCTTTAAGTTCTTCTATGTCCATGACACACTCCTCTAGAGTGTCGTACATCCTACCTTTCATACCATCTTCTATATTTGATATACCAACTGTAACTGAGTCAAATCTAGGAAATAGTATAACTTTGTCCTCTAGGTCTTTTCTGAGTCCGTGATTCGCTTCTGCTAACCAGTCGTATTTGGCAAATTGACACATTTCTAGTATATGCAATCCACGTTGATCGTCTGTGTCTTTTGGTTTATCCTCGTCAATAACGGGCCAGATTTCTATCTCTCCATCCTGTAGTTTATCTTTATCGTGCAAAGATTCCATGACTGCGATACCACCACCTTGAGCATCCATAGCAATATGAACACAAGGGAAAAGCTTCATGAGATCTCGTATTTTCCTAGCGCAATAAGAGTAAAAGTCAGTCTCAGTGGAATAACCTCTTTTAACTTTTTCTTTATGTTCTGATCTATTGGTAGTCCAGCAATGTACTATACGTCTATGATCTTCGTTTAACTCTAATACAATTATACTAAAATTGTCAACCTCAGATGCTGGGTCAACGCCAAATATATATTTCTTTTTAGGGTCGCCCATAAGTTTTGCCTCAAAGATAATTTCGTTACCCTTAGAGTCTTTTGTTGGGTCTTTATCGTCCACTACGCAGGATTCTATCAAGGATCTCTTGAAAAACCCCTCTGAGTCGCGCGTAAAAACTGCTCCAAATTCCATTTGATAAATACCAGCGTGAACTGTTGCCTTGGATCTGGCGACCTGTGAGGCATCCATAAAACCTTCTGGTAAAAGTTCGTAAGGTATTCTCATAATAGAGTACTCAGTCCAGTCAAAATTTTCTGGTACGTCTTCGCCACCAAAGACTTCTCTTAATTTTGTTGGATTGCCTTTGCTTTTTATTATAGACTTCCATCTTTTCCAGTAGGTCGCAAAGTGATTAAAATCATAGTAAGCAGTACCACTTAATATAATTTGGTTATCCTTGTCTTCTAGTTTATTTTCATCTTTGTTTTGTATTTCTACTCCTAGTTCTTTTGCTTTCTTCTCTGCGGCAAGACGTTTAACATTCTCGATAGGGTCTGAACTTACGGCAGCAAAACCTGCAACAACCGTCTCAAAGATATCGCGAGGTATGGAAGCAAATTCATCGCTAATAATATC
>CEPT01036673.1_pt1 | contig 12277 bp, 9 predicted proteins | sample 356221 | NCBI WGS metagenome assembly CEPT01 (sample SAMEA2620081, study PRJEB7988) | marine metagenome | isolation source: saline water (ENVO:00002010), including | reverse complement strand
AATTCTTCATCTTTCATCAAAGGAGCTGTTACTACTCTTATGATTGCACTAGTCACTGGAATTGAAATTGCAACGTTTGGTGAAGAAATTTTATATTTTTGAATTGCTAAGCTTAGCTCCTCTGAAAACTTATCGGCATTTTCTATTGGTGTGCTATCATCACTTACATCGACTGGATGAATATGAAGTTTATCTAATACCCATTGATTAGCTTTATTGCTCGATACTTGAACTAATCTTATTTCTTTATTTGCAAGTTCCACTCCTAATATTTCTTCACCTTGAACACTTGATTTACCCAGCTTAGATTTAAAAAAACTTTCAAATTTTGATTTTAAACCTCCAACTTTTGATTTATTAAAAGAAGGTTTGTTAATATTGTTAGCAAAAGATGGTTTCTTTAATTTGATATCTTTTAATTTCCCAAAAATGTTTGAAATTTTACCTTTAAGTTGTTCTTGTTTAGTTTGTTCAACATTTTCAGTAGATGCAACTGGCGTACTTTGTTCTTGAGATTTGTTTTCAGTGTTGTCTAATGGTGTATCAATTTTTTCCAATCCTCCTAAAGCATCTTCAGATTTTTGTTTATCTTCGCTTGATGAAGTTTTTTGATCAGGTATGCTCTGATTTTGATTAATTTGTTCATTATTGATTTGATTTTTTAATCTTTCACTCTCTTCTTGCACATCATCAAACCATTTTTCTAAAATTGGGATTGCCTCTTCTAAATTAGTCGTGCCTGATGATGAAATTTTTTGTTTTCCATCTATATAAAGTCTTCCAACCCAATTTTTTGATTTTAATTCACCTTTATACTTATCCTGTCTAACATAAATGTGTAATCGCCCATCTTTTTTATGTATAACTTGATGACCTGAGCCAACTTCCTCGTCTTTTTTTTCAGTCAAAGTTTCAGAATTTTGATTTTCATTAACATCTTGGATTTCTTTTTCATTATTTGAAGAAACTGGGTCCTCAATTTCATCTTTTTTTTCATTTGAGGCGTCAAAAACTTGTGGTTGATCATTATTTTGATCATTATTTTGATTTTCAACTACTGGTGCATCATCAGAAGGTGAATCTTCACTCTGAGGTTGATTATTTTCATCAACTAAAGGTTGATTCTCTGAATCACTAGAAGTTGAATCCTGGTCTATATTTTTTTTATCATCATCTTGATCGTTCATATACAACCTTTAAATAATTTCTCTAACACAAATTAACGAATCTCTAACACAAAATTATATTTTAGTCTAACACAAAAAGATAAATTATGTTCAAAATGGGTTATAAACTAAAAAAACATAGTAAAATCAACATTTTTTTAAAATCTAAATTCATAATTGAATCTCTTGATAATTTTTATTCTCTAACACAAAATGGAAAATATGATTGTGTTAGAGTAATTTTTAAATTGTGTTAGAGTTTATAAAATTTTTTCAAATTAAAAAAAGTCAATAAAATCAACAAAAATTTGATTTTATCATTTTTTTTTATTTTTGTGTTAGAGTTTTTATATTTTGTGTTAGAGAGATTTTATTTTCAACTTTATTTCAATTAAAATATTTTTTTGGTCTTAAATACATTAAAAATCCACTAAAATTTTTTATTCAATCTGCAATTGTTCTCTTTTTTTTCAAAAAATAAAGTTATTTTTCTCTTTTTAGGAGAATTTTATTAAAAAATGAAATTTTCTTTAAAAAAAAAAGATAAATTTTAAAAAAAAATTATTTTTTCAAATAAATATTATTTTATTTATTTAATTAGGATTACCTTTTATGTCAGTCGTTAATTGTTGATAAAACATAACTGTTAATGCGTTTAAATTTCTCATTACTCTTTCATAATCCCAAGTAAGATCGACATCATTACAATTTAGTTCTCTAAAGTAATAAACTTCTGTTAGAGGTAAGGCCGGAACAAGTTCTGCTGCAATAATATTTAATTCGTTAGTTTTTTTTTCTATTGTGAAATTATACCTGCAAACATTTGATGTTGCCCAATACATCAATGACATGATGACAACTCCAATTACAATCATTACTTTGCCAATACCTAACATAAAATATTAAATTATAATCCATCAACAACAACTATTGTCAAATCATCTTTTTGAATTCGACCAGATTTTATAATATCTTCAACAATTTTATTTAATCTTTGGTTGTTGGGAGTTTGTTGATACTTTTTAATATAATCTTTAAATCCATCTGACTCTAACATGTTTCCCTTCGTATCTTTTATTTCAGTGATACCGTCAGTAAAAATATACATTGAACTATTTGAAAAATTTATTTTTGTTTCTTTAAATTTAAACTTAGGAGCAATACCTAAAGGAGGTCCTGCTTCTTCAAAATTAGAAAAGTTTCCATCCTTAGAATAAATTAATGGAGGTTCATGACCTGCGTTAGCTAAGGTCAATTCTTTTTTGTTACTATCATAAATTCCAATCAACATAGTTACAAACATTCCTCTTGATGTTGTTTCACAAATTTCTGAATTTAAAATATCTAAAAGTTCTGCTGCAGAAAAATTTGTTTTACTTAAACATCTATATAAGCTCGATGCTTTTGACATTAACAAAGATGACTTAATTCCTTTTCCTGAAACATCCGCAACTCCAAAACCGTAAACACCTTTGGATAGTTCTGCAAAATTATAAAAATCTCCTGAGACAACTTTTGCAGGAATGTTTATGCCTGCTATCGGAAAATTTTCTTTTTTGTTTTGAGATAATAAAGTTTTTTGTATCTCTCCAACAATTTCTATTTCTTTTTGCATTCTATTTTTATCTATCAAGTCTTTAGCCATCTTTGCATTATTAATTGCTAATGCTGCTGGTCCTGATAAAGTTTCAAGTAATTTTCTATCATTCTCTTCAAATAATTTATTATTTGTTTTTTTATTTAAACAATGGATTACTCCAATACATTTGTCTGAAACAATTAATGGGGAACATAAAACTGAATAAGTAGTAAAATTTGTTTTATTATCTAAATCAAAATAAAATTCGGCAATTTCTCTTACATCTTTACGAACATCACCTACCCTAATACATTTTTTGATTACTGCCGCTTTACCCATTACTCCTTGAGTAATTGGTATTTCAAAATCCTCAAGGTATGCTTGATGTTTTGAGGCAATACATTGAAACGATTGATTTTTTTCATCTATTAAAAAAATATTAGCAGCTTGCGCATTAATTCTTTTTATAATGAGTTCTAATGAATTGTTTAAAGTTTCTTTTAAATCAAGAGACATCGCAAACTCTTGGTTCATTTTGGTGATTAACTCTAAATCTTTAACACTTGTATCTTCTACAATGGTTGTTTCCTTTTTTTTTGCACCAAAAAACATGTTATTTATAAATTGATATTCGTTAAATTTTTGATATTTTTTAAACTGATGGAAATCATTGTTCATACGCCTAATTTCTACTTACACCTATCCGATGCTCTTGTAATAATACAATACTGCATAAATGGGCTCATTGAATTATCCTCTCAATTTAAAATATAATTTGTGTACTATATTATAGTATTTATCTTTGGAAGTATATGGGGGAGTTTTAGTAACGTTTGTATTCACAGAATTCCAGATAATATAAGTGTTATCAAAGGTAGATCTCATTGTCCGGCATGTAAAAGACAAATCAGATGGTACGATAACATTCCATTAATATCTTTTTTAGTTCTCAAAGCTCAATGCAGAGATTGTTCCGCAAAAATCAATTTAAAATATTTTATTATAGAATTAATTTCTGCGCTTAGTTTTGTCCTTATATTTTTTTTATTTGGTTTTTCAGTAACAACTCTTTTGTTTTTTATTTTAAGTATTAGTTTTATAATTATTTTTTTTATAGATCTTAAACATTTTATAATTCCAAACGAGTTGACCTATCCATTGATGGTAATAGGTCTAGTAAAATCATTTGATCCAAATTTAAATACAAATTTATTTCCAAATTTTATTGACTCATTGATCGGTGGTTTGATTGGTTATCTCATAATTTGGTTAATCATTTTCATTTATAAAAAATTAAGAAACAAAGAAGGAATGGGTTTAGGTGATGCTAAACTACTTTCAGCAATTGGTTTTTGGTTTGGTTGGGTTTCAATTCCATTTATAATATTTTTTTCATCTGCGATTGCACTTTTAAGTGTAATTCCAGATTTAATTAAAAATAAAAAAAAACTTTCCTCACAAATACCTTTTGGTCCTTATATAATTATTGGTAATGTAGTTTTTTTAATTTTACTGGATCAAATTAAAATATTTTTAAATTAAAATTTTACCCAGATTGATCAGAGAAGAATTAGAAATAATTTAATAATCATATATTAAATACAATATGAAGAAATTTTTTACAATAATAATAATTTTTTCTTTATCTTTTTATTTTCTTGTTGAGTTTATTGGAGATCGTCTAATTAAAAACATAATAGAAAAAAATATCTCAAGTTCTTTAAGTAGAGATGTTTCAATTGAAAAATTAAATATAGGTTATTTAAGTGGTAAAGCTGAAGCTAGGGATATCAGAGTTCTAAATAAAAAATTTGATGGTTATTTAATAAGAGTAAATGAAATTAAAGTTAGCCTTGATACATTTTCAATTTTTTCAAATAATATTTTGATACAAGATGTTTTATTGAATGATATTAATGTGAATTATTATTTCAATTTCTCTCAACAAACAATTAATGATAACGTAAGATCTCTTCAAAAAGATCTTCAATCCAAAACATTGGAAAGTCAGTCCAGTAAGTATTTTAATATAAAAAACCTTGACGCAAAAAATATTTCTATATCTGTATTGTCACCAGAGTTAAATATTGATCAGACCATAAAATTAAATGATAGAAATTTTAAAGATATTGGTAACACTAAAAATAGTACAAGTTATAAAGAAACTCTTAAAAACATATTTAAAGATACAATCAATATCGTAAAAGCAAAGGTGTTGAATAATAATCTCTTTGATAAACTTGAAAAGTTTGATCCCAAAAAAATCGAAGATAAGGTTAAAGATAAATTAAAAAACAAACTTAAAAAATTGATTAATTAAGTGAAAACTTTTTTATTTATCAATATTATTATTACTGCTTTGAATACATTCATTTTAATTTACGCATATTCACTGAAATTTTTTCCCAAGAAATGGCGAAAAAAAATTAAACAAGATACTCTTGTTGGTTTAGCAATAATATTTTTTACTATGCTAAGTATGTTTGTATGGATTATATATTTTTATTATAAATTGTTTGATCCACTTAAAATCACTATTGAGATGATTACCTAATTAAAACCCAGTGTCTCGCCAACCACCTCTGTTTGATAATACTTCACCTGGAACAGCTAAGACAGAATATAAAGTATCAGGATTTTCACTTGGTCCTGCAACGTTAGCATATAATTTATCTCCAAATATGACTAATTCAGACAGAACTCCTGGTCTTATAAATTGACATTCTCTTCCACTGGCGGATGCACCTTTGGTTAATTTATGTGAGTTATTTGTTCCGCATTCATCATCTGCAACACAAATATAGGCATCTCCAATATTACATCTATTTTGCCCCGCAGGTGGTTCATAGACAGGAAAATATACTTGTCCTTTGAACAGTGTTGGAGGTGCAGATGCTTTTCGATGAGTATGATTTGCCCCTGTCCCTGTATCTAAATGAATTACCCATGCACTTTCAGCTCTTTCTGGACAACTAGCTCCATCTGTATCACCTGTAACATCTGAGCAAACTGTTGCATCATCAATGGATTTTGCATTGTCTGCTCCTGTATGTGCCGTAGATGTAAAATTTTGATCACCAAAAGATGGGATTACCACATTGTTTAAATGTTTGAAATAAGGATAATCTTTATCTCTTACTCCATATAAAATATTATCCATGAACTCACCTGTGTCCCCTAATCGATTGAAATCACCAGTTCCACCAAACAACCAAAAATCTTTAGTACTTACACCAATACCAGCATCCATAGAGAAAAAAGTATATCTTCTATTGGTAGTACTTGCATTCAATCTAAATAATGTAGTTTGATCAAAAAATTTGGCATCATTTTCAGTAGAGTCTGTTAAATTAATTTTAGTTATTTTTCCTTCTCTATCATTAACGTAAACCATTGCACCTCTCCAAGGAATTCCAAAAGCTGTATCAGGTGTAATTACAAGTGGCGTAGTTGGAACAGCATTAGAAATATCGCTGCCATTTGGTGTTTCAAGTACATCAGAACCAATTACCGCTCCATTTGGTGATGTGTCGACAATTGTAATCGGCCCCCCATTAAGATCTCCACCAAACAATCTTCCTGGCTCCTCTATGGAACTCAAATCAATTAAAAATAATGCAGATCCCGCACATAAATTATTGTTAGCTATGCCTGCCCCCATAATTGCAACATACTTGTCTTTTGTTGGATCATCTCTGTCCGCTTCAATATCAGAAGGAAGTCTTACAATCCTTGGTGTAGACCAAGTTTCACCTAATTTACTATAATCAAAATTAGGATCAATACCAGAAGGGACTGTGCAAGATGTTTGAATAAAGATATCATCTGTATTTCTCATTTCATTTAAACTACCACCTTGATTAACAATTTTTGTTTCATCAAAAGTAATTACAAGATCACCACCTCTCATTCTAGCCTCGCTAAATGAAATCGGCATATATTCACCATCGATCATCTGTGAAACATTTAACAGATCTTTATCAATAGCTACATTATCTGGGGTATCAAATTGAATTTGATTAAATGTAAAAGTTGTTCCCATGTAACAAGATGCAGTTCCATTAATTCTAAAAGCAGGAGAAGCATCGTTATTATCTTGACAGACTGCAATTGCATCTTGTCTATCCATGCTGCTATCTCCATCAGCTGCTATTGCATCGTTTAAATTATCCATAGCTTTTTGACCTTCTAATGAATTTTGGATACTTACAGCACCTGAGAAATATGGTTCCTCTCTGACAGTACCTTCAGAGTCTGCAATATAAACAACATTATTTACATAATCGTTATAAACAGTGTACATGTGTAAAGGTCCTTTGTTATCTTTTAAAATTGGATTTGTAACATCCAATACTGAAAAACCAGATCCACCTCGTCCAAATGGAACAAACAATATAGTATGCCAACTTGGACTAGTTTCAGGTTGACCATTAGGCTGTAAACCAATCATAAATACATCATGCACTACTGGAGAGCCATCAACACCGAAGATTGCATTACTTCCTCCCCTGGTCCCGTTATCAACTGTACGATCTAAATTATCATTTATTATTGTTGGTAATTTTCCAATTAACAATGGTGGAAGAAAAGCCCATTCTTCTTCACCTGTTTCAGCATTAAAAGCATGCAGTAGTCCACTATTAGAACCAGCATACAAGACATTTCTTCTATCATCAAATGTAGTTTTAAAAGCTTGATAATTATTTATTGTTCTAAAATAAGCTTCTTGATTATTATCCGTAAATATCACGTTACCATCTGGTTTACCCACCTCAATTAACTGAGAGTGATATATGTCACCAAGAACGCTGTTTCTTACCTCGTTCCTATCACAATTACCATTGTAATCAAAAAAGTCTTGGCCAGATAAAAAAGCAAGAAGACCATCTCGCTCTTCTAACGTACCATCATTGCCCCCACAAAATGAGGTACTTGTATAATAGTTTTTAATTTTATAACCTAACCTTTCCATCTCTGGTTCTAATAGTGGTGCTGTGAGAGGATTAACATTATCCCAATTTCCAATGTAATTAGTTTCAGCAAAACCACTATCTACTACTGTCCATATATTTCTTCTGTCTAATTCATGATATAATTCACGTTCTGGGCTAGCTTGAGCACGTACCTTTTCTCCTGCATCCCAGTTTCCTGGTGCATCTGGATCATGCTCTACAGTTCCATCAGCATTTAAAGTTTTTCTTAATATGGTTCCTTGCCATTCACCAAATTGCTCGTAAGCAAATTGTGCTTGGTATAATGAACCTCCTTGTTGAATAGTTGCAGTAATTGATGGTGCAGTAAAGGCTAATCGCTCTGCCAAGATTTGCCTAATTTTTGCTGAGAGTGCCGTTTGAAGCTCTTGGGGTGTTGTCGCTACTATTGTGGGTTCACACTCATCTTGTCCTGCTGCTTCACAAGAACCATGTATTGCTAACTCATCAAATGATTGTTTCCCGCTTGCTGATATTCCATCTCCATAAGCGACCATTAAAGAAACAACACCTAAATCCCTTCTTAATCTATCTAATCTATCAGCTGTTCTACCTCTAAAGTTGTCAGATCTTGTCCCAGTACTTGTCATTCTTCCATCTCCAATAACAATCACATAATTCAGTTGACAATCAGAATTTGGATCATAAGGGGACACATTGCTAAAAAAATAATCGTGAGCAATTTGAGAAAAAGCTTCAGAGTCTGTTCCAAATTCAACACCTTGTCTTCGAACAATTGGAATAGCTCTATTGGCACCCTCTGGGCTAACTGCAACATTTAAACAGGAATTTTTTGTGCATACTCTGCTTCTGCCAGTTTCTCTACCACCTACCCAACCACCATAATAGTTGCAACGTGTATTATTACTATGGCACCAGGAACCGCCACGAGGTTCTCTTTTCTTAGGAAAGGCTTGTTCCCCTGAATTCCAATGTCCATAACCAAAGTTTGCCCCTGATGTTAAAGTAGTGTCTGATAGCACTGCAATAATTGCTCTCTTTGCTCCCTCTAATCTCGTCTCTCGTGTTCCACCATACTGCCTTTGCCAAGCTATATCTTTGTCAGCAACGGTAGCTACAAATCTACTATCATCCAACTCATCTACAAATCCTCTATGAGAAAACATAATTATCTCACTTCCTGCAGCACCTGAAACATCTACTGCTGAAATATTACCCGTTATACGAATATTATCTCCTGCTAATTGTCCTGGGTCTTCAGTATTTGCATTTGCGTCATCAGTTCCAACTGAAACTGTAACTGAACAGTTATTTCCAGAAAATTCAATCTTTTGAAATCGTTCACCTACACCTCCAACATAAAAAGCATCAGCATCGCCAGGGTCTCTATCAAATTTTTGAATTCCTAAAACGTCTGAACCAGTAGATGTACTACTTCCATTACAAAATCTTTCTCTCATACCTCTAATAACAGGTGCGCCTGCATTAGTTCCTGTTCGATATCCATGTAAATCAAGGTCATCGGCAACATAGATGTACGAAGAGTTACTACTCAATCTTAATTGAGTTCCATCATACAATCTTCCCCATTCAGTAGTTCTATTTTTACCTCTGCCAGCTTCTTTCTCACAACGCCCTCTAGAAAAATTGCAAGAGATTAGAAATGCATTTTTACCCTCTCTGCCATGACCTGCAAAAATAGTGTCTCCAGCAGCATTTTGACTTATGTCAAAAGATCTTAATGAATATCCTTTATCTTTACTCGGTGACGGAGTTATCGCGAGTCTACATCTATATTGACTATCAACAGCTATAAATTTAGAATTTCTATTATTCGGCTGCATTTGAGCAATAAAAAGAAGATTTTCATTTGTAATATTTGTGCCAGCTATTGTTACTCCAGCCACATATTTTACATTACCCAACATCCTATTAGCAGTTACTCCTTGATTCCTTTGAGTACCTCCGTCTCTCAATTGCCAATCACAAGTTTGATCTGTCAGAGAATTGGCAACCCATTTTGCGTATTCGTATGTTACGCCATTATCTCGTGTACCAAAAAAATTTTGTCTTTCTCCATCTGAGTTTAAGAGAATTAACCCACCTTCATTTTTGTCAACTGATGAAACAACTCTGTAATTATTGTTATCCCAGCCAAGAATAGTGGATGAAAATACAGAGGGTAGACCATCGCCAATTTTATTATTCATACTTATTGAACTATCTAATAAAATTAAAATATTAGCAGGGACATCGCCTTCTCCTGAACCCGGGGGCAATGGTTTTGCATTGGCTAATTGGTTAAAATTTAGAACTAAAATTAATGTGGCTAATATTTCAAAAAATCTTCTCATTCTTCTATCTAAATTCCCTTACATCTGGGCCACTCATATATTGTCTAAACTCTGGTTTAGTAATTATTAAAGTTTCATAGTTTCCATCAGGGTGTTCAACGCGCCCATATATTACCTCATCGCCAAATGATTTCATTCGGATGCCCCCAATCCATCTTTCATCAATTTCTTCTTCTGTAGAATAACCTAAAGTATTTTTAGCTAAAACTAAAATCGTACCTTTATCAGCTTCACCTCTTACACCTTCAAGTTCAGTTGCAATAAGTTTTTGTTCTCTTATAAATACACGTAAGGAAGTGTCTTCTAATTCAGGATCATCACAAAGACTAAGGCTATCATATTCTTTAAAATAAGTAGTAGATCCACTATCATCATTAGTGGGATCATCTAAAAGATCGTACTTTTCGATAATATTTGGAACAACAACACCAATTTGTTCTTTTAGAAACTCACATGCAATACTAGTACTCAGGTTGCTAAAGAATAAAACAACTGAAAATATCGCAACAAAAATTCTTTTCATAATTAATATTACCTAATTTTTAGAAAAAATAAAATTGGACAAATAATTTTAGTGACCATTTTGTGCTTAACTAGACAAAACAACTAAGGTTTCTAAAGGTATCAATATTTCCGGATCATCAAAATCGCCCAAATCTGTCCCAGCTGGCATAAAATAACCACAGCCATAAACTCTGTATGAGGTACCTTGTCTTTGGACATTGGTAGATGTTTTTTTTAAACTTCCACCCGCACCTTTAAAGGTTGAAGAACCGACATTGATTGAAAAAAATTCGTATCTAAACCTTTTTAAATATTCAACTTCATCTTGTGCTTGGGCAAGTTCTAGGCCAACAACAGCTGGGTTAGTTAAAATTGGTTCTACTATACTTCCAAAATTTACATTTATTAAATGTTCAGTAACTAAAGTTGGATCTCCTGCGGTATCTTTTCTTATCAAATTTCTAAAACTTTTGAAACACGGAGTTTCAATAGGAGTAGCAGTGTTTCTAGGAGTTTCTCTTCCCTCAGTATGTCTTGCCTGACCATCTATAGCTGTTGCCCGGAGCTGATCAATATAATTATTATGTGCAGTGACCTCTGTAGGACTAGAACCTACTGGTGGAGTTGTAATTGTTGATAGTTGTGTCCAAGGTCCGATCATTCTATTGATTATACTTTTCTCTGCTTCAATTAAAGCATGTTCAGCTACATAAAAAGTTTGCTGATATTGATCGCTAGAATTATTACTTTGATGATCTCCTGATGAAATTACTATTAAAGCTCCTCCCATCAAAGACATGACTAGCAACAAGACAAGTGATAAAATTAGTGTAAACCCTTTTTGAGTATTCTTTTTCATTAAAATATCTCCTGTCCGACAATATTTCTTGTATACACAGTAACCACCACGTTATCTCTTAAGTTTCTATCAGAAAACGATCTTGGAGTTCTTGAAAATCCTGTTAGCTGTCTTTCCTTTCCTTGCCTGCTTTCAAATCTAAAAAAAGGTTTTTCAGAAATAAAAGCTATTCGAATATCTATCGCTCTAATCTTATACAGATTTCTTCTAGACTCTTCTGTTGTTGTATTAGGATAAGGGGTTAAAACTTTTCCATCTTTATCTAAGGCAATAAATTCCATGTCTTCAACATAATCTCTAATCAACTCGTTATGATAGCATTCAGAACAATCTGGAACCCATCTGCCTGTTTCTTGGCCTAAATCTTGTTCCCAACTAATTTTGGATTTATATATTCCGTATCTTTGATTTATGATATTGCCATCCCTGTCCGTATCACTTAAAGGTCTTGCAAAGTAAGTTAATTTATATCTTTTGTAAGGTTGTGTGTCATCATTTTGATTAAAGTCATCGTAAACGATATGAATTTTATCACAGCAAGAATCAAGTAAATTATGTTTTTGTGGTGGAGTAGGAATAGTATCTTCAATTGAATGTCCGAGTTGTTGTGGAATTATTACAATTGGATCATGGCTTTCTTTAATACTACTAGCTCCTCCAACAAATTCTAAATAACTTTCTTTTGGTAAACCTCTGTCATTATCACCAAGATAATATTTAAATCCTGCCATTCGAGTATCTCGAATTAATAACTCTATTATGTCCCTAGAGGATCGGCTAACTTTCGCTTTTTCTAGCACTTGGCTGTACGTTGTATTTACAATTGAATAAGTTGTATAAATCGCCGCCATCATTATTGAAGA
>CEPT01027202.1_pt1 | contig 12510 bp, 12 predicted proteins | sample 356221 | NCBI WGS metagenome assembly CEPT01 (sample SAMEA2620081, study PRJEB7988) | marine metagenome | isolation source: saline water (ENVO:00002010), including | reverse complement strand
TTCGGTACAGACTCTCAGTCTGGTTCTAACCCTGCAGTTCTTAACCCTGTTGGTTCTGCTACAACTTCTGCTTACAACGTTGGTCAGGGTATGGCCACTGGTGAGTCTGAAGCACTGGGTGATGGCGCTAACAACCATTTCCAAGAAATGGCGTTCAGCATTGAGAAAGTTACTGTGACTGCGAAGTCCAGAGCCCTCAAAGCTGAGTACAGTTTAGAACTTGCTCAAGACCTCAAGGCAATCCACGGTCTGAATGCTGAAGCGGAACTCGCAAACATTCTCTCTACTGAGATTCTTGCTGAGATCAACCGCGAAGTTATCAGAACAATCTACAAGATTGCTGAACAGGGTGCAACTATCAACACTGCTACTGCTGGTGCATTTGACCTCGACGTTGACTCCAACGGTCGTTGGTCTGTTGAGAAGTTCAAAGGACTTCTGTTCCAGATCGAAAGAGATGCGAACCAGATTGCACAAAGAACTCGTAGAGGAAAGGGCAACACAATTCTCTGCTCTGCAGACGTTGCTTCCGCACTCACAATGGCAGGACTTCTTGACTACACTCCTGCACTCAACGCTAACCTTAACGTTGATGACACTGGCAATACCTTCGCTGGTACACTTGCTGGTAAGTTCAAGGTCTACATCGACCCATTTGCTGCTAACAACGCTGCTGATCAGTATTACGTTGTTGGTTACAAAGGATCCTCTCCTTATGACGCTGGACTGTTCTACTGCCCATACGTTCCCCTTCAGATGGTTCGTGCAGTTGGTCAGGACACCTTCCAACCAAAAATTGGCTTCAAGACTCGTTACGGTATTGTTGCCAACCCATTTGCTGAAGGAACTGATCAAGGACTTGGACGCCTTAGAGCAAACACAAACCGTTACTACAGAAGAGTCAAGGTTCAAAACCTTATGTGATTCATTTCACGAATCTTCTCAGGAGACCCGAAAGGGTCTCTTTTTTTATGCCTACATAAGGTAGTAAATACTTTGTCATGCCATTCTATTTGCCTACTCATCATATATGTGAGGGGGTGGAGCATCAAATGCTTTTCCAAACCCCTTTATTTCAAATGAGTTTTGATATTGACAATCGGAAACTTGAAAAAGAGATTTATGATCTCAAGGAAAAAGATTCTGGATGCGTAAGATCAAATAGAGGTGGATGGCATAGTGAGGTATTATACGATAAGGACTTCTTTAGTGAGATAACAGAATCTATTGAAAAGATACTTCCTAGTTTACCGTTTCATCCAACATTAAAACTTAAAAAAATTGGTGGGTGGGCAAATGTCAACGGCCCAGGAAGTTATAACATTGCACATATGCATCCCAACACGGATCTATCTGGCGTATACTATGTCAAAGTTCCTGAAGGTGACTGTGGAAATATAACTTTCTATGATCCTAGAGAGGTTATGTCATATGGAAACGCTTTTCTAAATGAGAGATATATTGGTGGAGATAATTGTCCAAGGTTCCCTGTTGAGGGAAACATGTATATCTTCCCTTCGGCTCTAAAACATTCTGTAGAGCCAAATAATACTGATGAAGAAAGGATTTCCTTGTCTTTCAATTTATGGTTCTAAATAATAATAAAAAGTCACCATGGCTACTACTGGATCTGGAAACTTAACTGCTTGGGATAGACAAATCCGAAATAGGAACTTTTTGTCTCCTGTTGGATTTAAGTTTAATCTACAAAAGGCACCAACAGTAGATTTCTTTTCACAATCTGCAAACATTCCTTCTATCAATCTTGGTGTTGCCATACAGTCAACATACTTGAAAGACATTCCTGTTCCAGGCGATAAGTTGGTGTTTAATGATTTCAGTATAAGATTTCTGGTAGATGAAAATTTAAAGAACTATCTTGAGATTTCTAACTGGATGAGAGGTTTAGGTTATCCTGAATCTCTGGATGAAGCAATTCCTCTGAATACTGAAGCATTCTCTGATGGTGGTTTGGTTATCTTCAATAGTAGTATGAATGCTATTGCAAGAGTTAACTTCAAGGACATGTTCCCTACAGACTTAACCCAACTTGAATTTGACGCTCAGAATACTGATATAAATTATATTGTGGCAGAAGCTACATTTAAGTATACTGTCTTTGATATTGTAAGTTTGATAACTGATGACACTTGATGAAATCCAATCGTTATGGGAAGAAGATGCAAAAATCGACAATGATGATCTGCATTTAGAATCCACCAAAATCCCTGCCCTCCACGCTAAGTATTATAGGATCTACAATAATGTCCTAACTCTTAAGAAGGCACAGGAAAACAAATTCAAAATTTTAAGAAAAGAAAAATGGGAGTATTACTCTGGTAAATCTGCACCAGAGGTATACGCAGAAAAACCATTTAATTACAAGGTTTTAAAAGCAGACCTAGATAAGTATCTAGATGCAGATGAGGAACTTATCAGGTGTGTAACAAAAGTTGAGTATCATACAATGATGCTGAATTATCTCGATAGTATTTTGAAAACTATTCTTAATCGAACATATCAGATTAAGAACTCTATTGAATGGCAGAGGTTTATTCGCGGTTATGACTGATCTTGTTATTACTAAGAAGAACGAAGTTTATTTGACAGTTGAAGCTGAACCATACATCAATCAAGAATTAGCAGACTATTTCACTTTTGATGTACCAGGCGCTAAGTTCATGCCTCAATATCGTAGTAAGTATTGGGATGGAAAGATCCGTCTTTACTCTACAGCTACGGGAGAAATCTATGTCGGTCTCTTAGACAAGATTGTTTCATGGGCAAAAAAATCAGATTATACAGTAAGTTTCAGGAATAGTAAATTCTATGGAACTCCATTTGAAAAGAATGATGGCATTTCGAAAGAGGGTGTAAAAGATTATATCACTAGTATCTCAAAACATAAACCCAGAGATTATCAAATTGATGGTGTTTATGATGCATTGAAATATAATCGAAGACTTCTCATTTCGCCTACTGCATCTGGTAAATCTTTGATGATTTATTCTATCGTCAGATACTTTACAGAACAGAAAAAACAAATTCTCCTAGTAGTTCCAACAACTTCACTAGTGGAACAGATGTATAAAGACTTTATAGATTATGGTTGGGATGCTGATTCCTATTGCCATATGATCTATTCTGGAAAGGAGAAGTTTGATCCAAGAACAGTAACTATTACAACTTGGCAATCCATTTATAAGTTAGATAAAAAATTCTTTGCTCCATATGATGTAGTCATTGGTGACGAAGCACATCAGTTCAAATCCAAATCTCTAATTGGCATTATGGGTAAACTTAGAGATACCAAATACAGATATGGATTTACTGGAACTCTAGATGGATCGCAAACTCACAAATGGGTTCTAGAAGGTTTGTTTGGACCAAGTTACAAGATCACGCAAACATCGGAACTTATTGAAAGGGGACATCTTTCTAAACTTGATATTAAAATTCTTTTGTTAAAACATCCGCCCCAAGAATTTGAGACCTATGAGGATGAGATTCAATATCTAATCAATCATCAACAAAGGAATCATTTCATTAAAAATCTCTCTCTGCACCTGAAAGGTAACACTCTGATACTTTATAGTAGAGTAGAAACCCACGGACAGGTACTTTATGAATTGATAAATAGTGCTGCTGAAGATGGACGAAGAGTCTTTTTTGTCCATGGGGGTGTAGACGCTTCCGAGAGAGAACAGGTTCGAGAAATTGTAGACACGGAGTCTAATGCAATCATTGTTGCATCATATGGAACATTCTCGACAGGCGTAAACATTAGAAATTTACACAATGTTGTTTTCGCTTCTCCTAGTAAGTCTAGGATCAGAAATTTACAAAGCATCGGAAGGGTCTTAAGAAAAGGCAACAACAAAAATAAGGCGGTCTTATATGATGTTGCAGATGACGCCACCTACAGGCAAAGAAAGAACTATACACTTAATCATCTCATTGAGAGGGTTAAGATCTACAATGAAGAAAACTTCAATTATGAATTCACTCAAATAAAACTAAAGGATTAAGTATGGAAGAAGAATTCTACGGAACGATAAAACTAATCTCAGGAGAAGAAATCTTCGCTGAGATCCTCCCTACTGAGGAAAACGGCCGTGCTCTTCTTTTGCTTACTGATCCCGTTCAAATCCAAACAGTCTCTTTAAATGTGAATGGGATGGAAGGTGTCAAGATTGACCCATGGATTAAAAGTCAGTCTGACCAAATGATTGTTATTAATATGGATAAAGTGATAACAGTTCTAGAAGCAGAAGACGATGGAGATATGGTCCGCGCCTATAGGAAGTTTTTAAGACAAAAACAAAAAAACCAAGGAAGAACCAAGGTTACTAAAAAAATGGGATACCTAGATTCAGTATCCAACGCAAGGCTTCTCTTAGAGAAGATATATAAAAATAAAGAAGCTTCTACTGATTCTGAACTCTGACAGAGTTATTGTACACAGTATTCGGAACCTTGTCAAGCATAAGGTTTTATGATATACTTTATACAACGGAATTAGTTCCACGCATAAAGGAAATTATGGTATGGCCATTAGATCGACAAGGAAGAGATCGGAGCATTATGTAAATAACAAACAGTTTTTGGCTGCGGTTATTGAACTGCGAGATTTTTTTAGGGATGGTGAAAAACTCGGTCACGAAAATCATCGTGTCACGATTAAATATTTCAAAGAACACCCAGATCGTATTGTTGCAAAGAAATTTAGAAGGTGTTATGAGTATCTTGGAAGTTGCTTCTCTAAAATCGGCAACCACCTTGCATACAAACCAAACTTTGTAAACTATATGTATCGAGAGGATATGGTTTCCGATGGTATCGAGAACTGTATTCAGTATATTAAGAACTTCAATCCTGAAAAGTCTTCAAATCCTTTTGCTTATTTCACTCAGATTATTCACTATGCGTTTCTGAGGCGTATCCAGAAAGAGAAAAAACAGATGGAGATCCGTACAAAGATCATTGAAAAGTCTGGATATGATGAAGTATTCAGTGTAGATAATGACTACGGAAACTCATCAGACTATAATTCTATTAAAGACGCAGTACAATCTAAATTATATCAATGAAAATTGCCATCATCGGAAAGGGAACAAGTGCATTAGTTTGTTCCATGATTTTCCTCAGACGAGGACACCAGACTGAACATTTTTACGATCCAGAAAGACCATTCCTTAGAGTTGGTGAATCTACTACTCCACATATCTCTTGCTTAATGCGAGATGTTCTTGGTATGTGTATTGGTACATTCGTTGATGATAAGATTGTATCATATAAAAATGGCGTCCATTTCATTGGATGGGGTGATGGTGGAGAGTTTACTCACCCATTCAATAGTAATCATAATGCTTTCCACTTGGATAATCAAAGGTGGAATCAGTATGTCATTGAGATTTTAGAGAAGAAGCGCGGCGTCGTTTTTCACCCAGAGAAATACGAAGGATATAAAGAATCGGTTGATGGAACCCATATTACTATTAATGGTAAACCCTTTGACTTCGTTGTAAATTGCAGTGGTTGGGGTGGAGATGATAGTCAGTATGATGAACCTTTGATGCCTACTGTAAACTCGGCACTACTTCATCATATTCCTGAGATGGATCAGTACCATCATACGGTACACCGTGCGACTCCTCATGGATGGCAGTTCCAACTTCCATTCCCAGAACTCAATGGTGGTGAAAGTCACTGTGGTTATCTTTACAATGATAAGGATACAACAGATGAAGAGGCAGTTGCCGAACTCAAGAGAATGTACGGCGAGGATAAAGAGTTCAAAGAAATCAAGTGGAAACCTCGTTACGCTAAACAAATGATTGTAAGTAAGTGGGAGGCCTTGAACGGTAATAGACTGTTCTTCCTTGAACCACTACAAGCATTGTCACTTGATTATTATAAACTTCTTTCCGAAGACATCTGTGATTTTGCAGAGAGGAAAACCTATGATGCACTTGTCAAAGCAAATCATAGATTCCGTCAAGAAATGATTGACTATCAATATGCTTTGTCCTTGCACTATCAGTTCGGATCTAAGTATGATACTCCTTTCTGGAACAGAGTTGTTAAGATTGCTTCTGATAATCTCAAGAGACATTGTGTCACCTGTGATGACGATCAATTCTTTGATGCGATGCAGGTAGATACTCACACATCTGATGATCTTACAACTCCTTATCAATGGAAAGAAAAGATTAGACCCGAAGATTATGGACCTAACGGCCCTAATATCGGAGGCACACTAACTAATGAGTGTAATGTCGCTGGTTTCAATTACTTTGACATTAAGACACTTTATTGTGGATTCAAGGGTATCAGGTTCCTTGAATTTGAAGAAAAATATGATGGTTTACCATGCAACTCTCAGTAGAATTAAAACAGGGAACTAAAGAGTCCCATAACGCAGCAGAAAACGGTAAGTTTATCGCTGGTTTCCTTCGTGGAGTTCTTAATCAAGAACAATATAAACAATTACTTGCCAATTTTTATTATATCTACTCCGCAATGGAGGTGAGATTTGATAAATTAAAAGATGATCCAGTTCTGAGTGGTATCTATTTTCCAGAACTTCATAGGAAAAGGGCTATTGAAAAGGATTTGAAGTATTACTATGGTCCTACTTGGAGAGAACATATCTGTCCATCTCAGGCAACTCAACAATATCTTCACAGAATTGACGAGGCACCACCTACAGCACTCATCGGTCATCACTATACCAGATACCTTGGAGATCTATCAGGTGGACAGATTTTAAAGGGTATTGCCAAGAAGGCTTTGAATCCTCCAGTAGGAGAAGGGTTAAATTTTTACGATTTTAAAGATATCCCTGATGCCAAGGAGTTCAAAACATGTTATCGTAAAGCTTTGGATGACTTGAATCTTGATGACTCTGCAGTCAATGAGATTGTTGCAGAAGCAAACTATGCATTTAGACTCAACATGTTTATGTTTGAAGAGTTTGAAGGTTCTGTAACTCAATCTATCTTTAAAGTTATCTGTAGTACAATTAAAGGCACTCCTCTATTTGGTGGTAAATGAAAGTCGCTATTATTACCGACACACACTTCGGTGGACGTAGGTGCAATAAAACATTTCATGATTATTTTCAACGGTTCTATGAAGATGTATTCTTCCCAACCTTAGAAGAACAGGATATTAAGGCAGTCATTCATATGGGTGATGCTTTTGATAACAGGAGGAGTGTAGACTTCTGGGCTTTGAATTGGGCGAAGAAGAATTTCTACAATAGACTCAACAAGATGAATGTCAAACTATGGCAACTTGTTGGTAATCATGATGCATATTATAAGAATAGTAATGAGATCAATGCTATTGAATCTCTGTTAGAAGATTATTCTAACATTGTTCCTATTACAGAAGCTGGAGATTATGAAGTAGATGGTTTGAAGTGGTTTGCTGTGCCTTGGATTTGCACAGATAACAAAGAACAAACCATGCAAAGGATGGAAGAAACCAAAGCTAAAGTAGTCTTTGGCCATCTTGAATTGAATGGGTTTAAACTTCATAGAGGTAACGTTCAAACTCATGGTGCTGATAAAGAATGTTACAATAAGTTTGACTATGTGTTCTCTGGACACTATCATACAAAGAGTAGTGATGGGCATATTTTCTATCTCGGTAATCCATATCAACTTTATTGGAATGATGTTGATGACCAGAGAGGATTCCATATTCTTGATACGGAAACCTTTGAGATGGAGTATATTTTAAATCCATATACAATCTTTGAGGTTATACATTACGAAGATACAAATCCTGCTCTCTTTAATGCAACTAAGTTTACAGATAAGATTGTAAAGGTTATTGTTCGTAAAAAAACAGATCCAATTCAGTTTGAAAATTTCATTGACAAACTATTCAAGGCAAATGTACATGAATTAAAGATCATTGAAAATCTATCAGTCAACGATGAGGAAGTTGATTTTGATGGAGAAAAAATTGAAGACACCGTAACACTACTCAATAAATATGTTGATGACTCGGACTTTGAATTAGACAAAGAAAAGGTCAAAAAACTTCTAGAAGAAGTTTACACGGAAGCTTGCGAAATGATTTGATGTTCATTCTTGCCTTACAAGAACAGACAGGAGAAGGTGCTTATGCTGTCACTGATGATGACGGTGACAAAGCACTGTATATTTTTGAAGAAGAAGACGACGCATCACGATATGCAGGGTTATTGGAAGCAGATGACCATGCAGAACTGAAGGTCATTGAGGTTGACGCTGAGGTTGCAATTAAGACGTGTGAGTTGTATAATTATAAGTATGTCATCATTACCTCAGAAGACTGTGTAATCCCGCCTCATGATAAAGTTTGAAAAGATTCGTTGGAAGAATTTTCTGTCTACTGGAAATACCTTCACCGAAATTGATTTGATACAACACAAAACGAATTTAATCGTAGGTAATAACGGTACAGGGAAATCCACTATTTTGGATGCCCTGACTTTTGCTTTGTATAATAGAGCATTCAGAAAAATTTCAAGAAGTCAACTTATCAATACAGTAAACGAGAGAGATACTGTTGTTGAGATTGAGTTCTCTATCTTAAGTAAAGAATATAAAATTGTTAGAGGTGTCAAGCCAGGAATCTTTGAGATTTGGGTAGATGGTAGGATGCAAGATCAATTCCCCAATGCAATTGATCAACAGAAGTATCTGGAAGAAAATATTCTTAAACTAAATTATAAGTCTTTTACGCAGACAGTTATTCTGGGTTCTGCTACGTTTGTTCCTTTCATGCAACTTAATGCACCTAATCGTAGGGACATTGTGGAAGATCTACTTGATATAAAAATCTTCTCTAGCATGGGTAATATTCTCAAAGATCGTGTCAGAGAGAATAATGATCTTGTGAAACAACTTTCTATTAAGAAAGATATGGTACAAGATAAAATTGAGATGCAAAAAGAGTTTATCAGTGATCTTGATAAACGTGGTAGAGAAAAAATCAAAGAGAAACAACATAAAGTAACACAGTTGCTTACGCTTTCTGAAAATTTACAGAAAGAGAATGTTAAGAATCAGAAAACTATTGACACAGATCTTCAAAAAGAAGCAGAATCTTTGTCAAAATCTAATGCAACCATTAAGAAATTATCTTCCGTTCGTTCAAAACTGCAACAAAAGATGCAGAATTTGACAGAAGATCATAAGTTTTTCAAAGAAAATTCGGTTTGCCCTACCTGTGATCAGGACATTGAAGAACAGTTTCGCTTAAATAAGATCGGGGATATTGAAGATAAAGCTCGAGAGCTTAATCAAGCATATTCTGATCTGAAATCATCTATTGCCGAAGAACAGTCTAAGGACAAGAGATTTGCAGAAGTATCCTCGATGATCTCTGAACTCAACAATGGCATTTCTACCAATAATACAAAAATTACTGAGTACCAACGACAAACTTCAGAACTCGAAAGTGAAATTCAAAGAACTACCTCACAAATTAAAAATCGAACTTCTGAGACAGGCAAACTTAAAGGACTCGAAGATGAACTGCTAAGTTGTGAAGAAGAGAGGGGAAAAGAAACAGAGACCAAAACATATCTAGAGTTTGCACAATCCTTGATGAGGGATACTGGAGTTAAATCCAAGATCATCAAGAGATATCTTCCTATGATGAACAAGCAGATCAATATGTATCTGCAGAGGATGGATTTCTATGTCAATTTTACTCTGGATGAAGATTTCAAAGAACATGTACAGTCACCTATTCATGAGAAGTTTAGTTATGACTCGTTCTCTGAAGGTGAGAAAATGCGAATTGATCTTGCTCTTCTGTTTACTTGGAGAGATATTGCTAGGATGAGGAACACTTCCTCCACAAATCTGTTAATCTTGGATGAGATCTTTGATAGTTCTCTTGACGCTTCTGGTACAGATTTGTTTAGTATTTTGATTAGATATATTATTACAGATGCAAATGTCTTTGTAATTTCACATAAGGTTGATGAACTTACTGATAAGTTTGAGAAAGTAATTACCTTTGAAAAGGCGTCTGGATTTAGTAAGGTGGTCAGTTGAGGAAGTGGCACACAGCCGCTTCCATGTCCATGTGGATCGTGTATTATAGGTATAACGAAACGAAATCACATGTCCACAGTCAACTACGAAGTTAAAGGTACACTCGCCAAACTCTTGGCAATGGAAGACCTTATCATTGAGAACCGCAACGTATCTACTGCATCTTTCGATGTTGATCGTCGTGTTCTTACTCTTCCTCTTTGGGACCGTGCTTCTAGTATTGTCTATGACCTTCTAGTTGGTCATGAGGTAGGACATGCATTGTTCACTCCTAATGAGAATTGGAAACTAAAATATCCTGAATTGCCTCAGAACTTTGTCAATATCCTTGAGGATGCTCGTGTAGAGAAACTAATCAAACGTCGTTTTGCTGGTCTTCACAAGACATTCTATCACGGTTATTCTAAACTTGCTGATGATGATTTTTTCGGTATTGATGATGTTGACTTTGATGACTTGACTCTTGCTGATCGTATCAATCTTCACTTCAAAATTGGAAACTTCGAAGACATTCCATTCAGCGAAAAAGAACAATACTTTGTTGATGCTGCCAAGGAACTAGAGACTTTCGAAGAGGTCTTGGAACTTACTAAGGAACTTTACGATCATTGTAAGGATTCTATGGAGTCTCCTAATGATCAACCACCACAAATGGCTTCTTCTAAACCAGATCAAGATTCTGGTGATGGAGAGGGTGAGTCTCAGAAGATTCAACAAGAAACTTCACCTGATACTCCCCGTAGTGAGAATGATTTTGAAAGTGGAGAAGGTAACCCACAACAAAAGTCTGATGCTGACTGGGATGATGCTGAAGAACAAGTTCAAAACAATCCATATGGGGGTGAGACTAGTGAGTTGGATACTATCACCGATAAAAACTTTGCTGATTGTGTAGAGGATCTAAACGCACCATCTCAACGTAATGTTGATAATGCATATGTGGAGATTCCTCAGTTGAATCTTAATACCATTGTTGCTAAGAATTCTGATGTACATGATGAGATTGAAACATTCCACGCTTCATATGAAGCATCTGCTTTCGAATACGTTGATAATGAGTTTGCTAAGTTCAAAAGATCTGCACAGAAAGAAGTCAACTATCTTGTAAAGGAGTTTGAGTGTAAGAAAGCTGCAGACGCATATGCTCGTGCTACGGTTTCTCGTACAGGAGTTCTTAATACCAGTGTTCTTCATACTTATAGGTACAATGAAGATCTCTTCAAGAAAGTTACTGTTGTCCCTGATGGTAAAAATCACGGTCTAGTATTTGTTCTTGACTGGTCTGGATCTATGAGTGAAGTGCTTCTGGATACTGTCAAACAACTTTATAACCTTATTTGGTTCTGTAAAAAGTGTAATATTCCTTTCGATGTTTATGCTTTTACTAACGAGTGGGCTACTGTCACTTATGATCATGAGAATCTAAACAGTTACGGTTCACCTACCGCAGTTTATCCTGCAGAACATCAGGAAAGAATTCACAATGAACTTTATGTTGAAAGGAATTTCACCTTGATGAACTTCTTTACTAATAAGGTTCGTGGTAAGGTTCTTGAGAAACAACTGAAGAACCTCTGGCGGGTCGCCTGGGGTATGACAACTCAGAATCGATGGAATGCCCAATTCCAGTACCCTCAACGCCTGAGTCTATCTGGCACCCCTCTCAACGAGGCTTTGATTTGTATGAATGAAATCATTCCAGATTTCAAAAAAAGGAATGGTGTTCAGAAAGTTCAGTGCATTGTACTGACTGATGGTGAAGCACCTCCAATGAAGTACAATGTTATCCTTCCTTCTTCTAGGAATCCTGAAGAAACATGGACTGGTACACGTTCTTGTTATCCTAATAACGTATTTCTTCGTGATCGTAAGACTGGTTGTCAGTTCAGAGTTGAAGATGGGTATCATGGATGTACAGATACTATGTTGAAGCAACTCTCTGCTAGGTTCCCTGAGACTAATTTTGTTGGTATTCGTGTGCTTGCACCTCGCGATTCCAGTTCTTTTATCCGCAGGTATACCGAATCTTATACTGAAGTAGAGAAGTTAATTAAAGACTGGAAGAAGACAAAGACTGTATCCATTCTTGGATCTGGTTACGACACCTATTTCGGTCTTTCTTCCACTGCTCTTGCACAGGATTCTGAATTCATGGTCAAGGAAGATGCAACCAAAGGTCAAATCAAACAAGCCTTTGTTAAAAGTCTTCGTACTAAAAAAATGAATAAGAAAATCCTTAGTGAATTTATTACTCTCATTGCATAAATACAAATACTGAACTAGTATCTACCATGAAAACTTTCACACAATTCATGCTCGAGAGTATTGAGTTAGAGGAAAGTAGCCTGAATAGAATTAGATCCAAGTCTGAAAAGGGTGGTATGGCCATCCTTTCTGGACAGAGAGGAGATAAGTCTAAGAAGGAGAATAAGGAGAGATCCAAACG
>CEPT01030234.1_pt1 | contig 12519 bp, 3 predicted proteins | sample 356221 | NCBI WGS metagenome assembly CEPT01 (sample SAMEA2620081, study PRJEB7988) | marine metagenome | isolation source: saline water (ENVO:00002010), including | reverse complement strand
ACAGCAGTGCCACTTACTGGATTGTCCACTGCTAGTGAGCACACTCTAAGAGTGAAGTTTGACGGCGAGACCACTGATTTCCAGATGAGATACAGAGATGCTGCTGTCACACCTACTAATAAAAATCAGTTGATGGTTACCATCAATGGAATCGTCCAAAACCCTGTCTCCTACACGGTTTCTGGAAGTACGATTTCATTTACTGAGGCACCTCTGGAGAACTCTGTTGGTAACATTATCTTCTTCAAACGTTCCGATATCTCCAGTAACTTCCAGCTTGACATCTTCGGTGATGTTATCTCATCTCTGAATACCACAGACGGTATCTACCAGGGTAGTGGATATACAGCTGGAACCTACAATGGTGTCAATCTTGTCAATAAGCGTGGTAACACTGGTACAGGTGCTACTGCTGATATTGTTATTACCGATGTTCTTGACACCGCAAGTCACGTCAGCGCTGATCGTTTCGGTGACGCAAGAGTCCTAATCAACAACAACGCATCTATCATTGCTGATATTGCGGTTGGTCTGATGAACCGTTTTGGTACACCAGTAGCAAACAGATTTGCCGATGCTGCCACTTTGATCACTGGCAACACTAACTTAATTGCTAACGAATCAGTCGAGCGTATGATGCTTGACATTCCTTACGAGGTCCAAAGCAGCAGACACTTTGACGCATATAACACGATTGTAGCAAATAGACTTCTCCTGGCACACGAAGCTTATCACCTGATGAGCACTGTCGATTTCCCTGGTTTCACTACCCCAACAGGTAACTCCCAGGATTGTATCGATGACCTGCTGGACATCACAGATGCTATTGCCTTTAACGTTCTCCATGGTTCTAACAACCAGGTGTGGGATGCTGCCAATTATTATGTTGGCACAACACATATTGACGGGGAAGAGCAACAAACTCTTGCCGCTCTTGCTCAACTAGAGAGCTTGATGGTTCTGGCAATCAACAACCAGACAATTACTGTTACTGGTTCTCATGGATATACCCAAACAATCGATAGTGGAATCACCACTGTCGCTGGCGGGTGTACTAATGTAGAATCTGCCATCAATGTTCTTGTAGACATTATTGAGACTGCGATCAATACTGATCTGATGAATCACGCAGTAAGAACTGAACCTGCTGCGTTTACTGTACCTGGTGGCAATGTCAACTGTATTGATGATGTCAAAGACGTCATGACAGCTCTTGCTATCAATACTAAGTTTGGTAGTAACAGTGAGATCTATGATGCTGCTGCTTATTACGTCAATACTGTTCACTTGGATGGAGAAGAAATCCATGCCAAGTATGTTTACAGAGAAGCAACCAAGATTGCTAAGCAAGTAATCAATAACAGCTCTGTAACTATCCGTGGTTCTCACGGTATTACCCAAGTAACTGACTCTGGTATTACCAGTGTTGGTGGTGGTTGTACTAATGTAGAATCTGCCATCGATACCCTCATGAATATCATTGAGGTAGCAATCGATACTGATTCTCTTAGCACATTCACGAGAACTGCTCCTACTCCTTTCCTCTCACCTGGAATTGGTGATAATCAGTGTAAGTCTGATACTATCGATATTCTTAGAAGCGTTGGTGTCAACACCGCATTCGGTGGTAACCACATCCTGTGGGAAACCCTCGATATGTACTTCAATGGTGGACATGTACAGGGTGAAGAAGCTGAAACCCAGTATGTACTGGAAGAAGCAAGAGCAATGGTTCTCAAAGCAATCAATAACGAGACGTTTGAGACATACCCAGACTATAATCTGACAACACGTAGTCAGTATAAGGATCCTTCTATCACCACTGTAAGCGGTGGTTGTACCAACGTAGTTTCTGCTATCGACACACTGATGGATCTGGCATATGCCGTAATCGGTCAGGGTAACTTCAACTCGTATACAAGAACTGTTGGTCAATGTGGAGACGGTTATGAGAGTGCCCCGACTATCACCATTTCTGGTGGTTCCCCTACAACGGATGGCGACATCACTGCTGTACTTAGTAGAGAGGGTTTCATCAAATCTATCGGTATCACACAAGCTGGTGCTGGGTATACTAACCCGCCTACTGTTGTTATTAAGTCTAATAGCGGTTTCAATGCCACTGCTACCGCTGCTGTATCAGGGGGCGCAGTAACTGGAGTCACTGTAACTTACGGTGGTTTTGGTTATGAAGATGTAGTTGTCGAGATTATCGCTAACCCTGCTGACACAATCACTCAGACATGTACTGCTTCTGCCATCATTGGTAAGCACCTTGAGGCACTGGAAGTACAAAAGACTGGTGTAAACTACGGTTCTACACCTACACTTGCTATCAGTGGTGGTAATCCATCTACTGCCGCAAGCGGCGCTATCGCCCGCCTCACAGGTGCTGTAACAAGCGTAACGCTACAGAACGGTGGATCTGGTTACCTCAACACAGATATGCTTGGTGTTGACGCTGCTAGTGTTGGTGGTACTGTCAAGAACTCCTTCCAAGTCGAAGTTGGAACTGTCACATTCGATGGTGTACAAACTCAATTTGCTGCTAAAGTCGGCGGTTCTGGATACACCCTCCCTGCTAACGATAGATTCTTCCTGTTCTTGAACTCTACTATTCAGGAACTGGGCACATCCTATTCTTACACAGGATCACCTAGTACGATTACCTTCACAGAAGCTCCTTTGGGTAATATGGACTTCTACTGCTTCTATGTCGGTCAGACACAGGGCATGGATACCCTCGAACCATTCTTTGACAATACTCGTAAATCTTTCGTACTTAAGAAGAACGAGCAACCGTTCTCGCTGGAATCTGACTCTACCGATGTCATTCCTGCCAACAACTTGATTATCTTCTTGAATGGTATCTACCAGGAACCTGAAGTTTCTTACATCCTGAATGGTTCTATCCTTGAGTTTGCTGAAGCACCTCGCGCAGGTAGCACCTGTCAGATCTTTATCTACACAGGTTCTAATCTGGATATTGTTACAGAAGACACATACAACGCTTTGGATCCTGGCGATACGCTCAAGATCAAGTCGGAAGGTGACGAAAGAACTCTTGCTCAGATTGCTTCCTCTACTTCCTTGGATACATATGAGTATACAGGGTTGAGACCTAACGTAGCAGCATTTACTGCTGTTGTAGTCAACGGAAAAGTTATTGATGTCATTATCACTGACGCTGGTTCTAACTATGAAGTTCCTCCTGTCCTGCTGTTTAACGGCGGTGGCGGTTCGGGCGCTTTCGCAGAAACAGTAATTGAGCCTGGTAGCGGTAGAGTAATCGACGTTATCAATCTCCAGGGTGGTTCTAATTATGCTTCAGCACCTGCTGTACAACCTTTCCACCCAGTAAGCTTGGAGAGAACACAGAGAAACAGAGTTCTCTCAAACAGCAACTTCCTGTACACTACACAGCTGACAGCAAGCATCAACTCTACGGACACGTCCATTTCTGTAGAGAATGCTTATTTCACTAATGGTCAAGGATTCCCCAACCAAGGAGAACTCCTTATTCCATATTGGAACAGTTCTGCTTCTGTATGGTCTACAGAAAGAATCCTCTACAGCACTGTAGATTATAACAGTAATGTCTTTACCGTTACTACTAATGGTAGAGGTAACAAGCGTACAGGTCCTTCCACAGGTGTTGGTCATGCTATCAGCATTGAGAATGGAACCTATGACGCTAATGGATTCGTCGTCAATGTTAATATGGGCGGCGCACACTATCTTGAAACAGGAATGGAGCGTTACTTCCGTTTCACTTCCTTTGGTAATGCCCAGTTTGCTAGTGAAGCACTAGATGGCACTTACAGGGTTACTAAGACTGGAACTAACACACTTCAGTTCACTTCCCCTGTAGCTCTTAATGAGACTGGACAATCGATTCAGATTCTTCCTACTATAAGAGTCTATAGCTTGTCTCTCTGAACCGCTACACTGTTAGTCTACTGGACTAACCTCCTTTTGTCAAGTATAAATACACTTAAAAGCTTTGTCTGATGGCACTCGTAACCGACAAATTTAGGATCTATGCTGCCGAGGCGTTCCGAAACACCCTCGCTAGCGTAGGTTCTGATGCGAACAAGGTATATTTGTTTGTAGGTAGACCTAAGTCATGGGGTACTTCTGATACTCCACCTACCAATGAACCGATTGATTCGTTCTCTTATGCCAGAACGACCTATAGTGATGCGGTTTCGTTTAAGCGTGTTGACATCAGCGACACTGCTTTGGTGATTCCTAGAGTCGATTGGATCGACCCTACTGAAACTACAGGTGGCACAGGTCGTACATACTCCATGTACAAACCTGATTATTCTTCCTCGAAGACTACAGCAAATGGGGCGACCCGCCTGTATGACTCGAACTTCTATGTCATGAACTCTGACTTCAACGTATACAAGTGCTTGTATAATGGTCAGAGCCCTGAGTTCCCTAGAGGTCGTCCCTCACTGGTTGAACCTACTGGTACATCTACTACTGTTATTGAGACTAATGATTCTTCCGACTATAAGTATCGTTGGAAGTACATGTACACTATTGACGCTGATAACATTCTGAAGTTCGTTACCTCAGAGTTCATCCCCGTCCTTGACAATGCTCTGGTGACCGCTGCTGCTGGAACTGGTTCTATCGATACCATTGTTATCGAGAACGCTGGTGCTGGTTATAACAACGGTACATTCACCAACGTACCTATTCGTGGAGACTGGGAGATCAATGGAGGAACCCAAGCTTACTGCTCCGTCACTGTTGTGTCTGGTTCTGTTAGTAATGTTACTGTTACTCAGTCTGGATCCAATTACAGCTTTGCTAGTATTGATGTGGGTCTGATCCCTAACATCGGTACTGGTGCTAATGCTACTCTTGACGTTATCGTACCTCCTAATGGTGGTCACGGTAAAGATTCGATCAGAGAACTTGGCGCATATCGTTTGATGTTCGCTTCTAAACTTGAAACTTCTACAGCGTTCATCGATTTCCCGACTGACCTGACTTTCCGTAGAGTGGGTCTGGTGCTGAATCCTTTCGACTTCAACACCACATCAGTATCTGACCAGAACACAAGATCTGGTGTTAAGGCGCTGATCTTCCCTCAGTCTGGAACTGGTACCCCTAGTGGTACATTTAATCCTGGGACTACAATCACCCAGGCAACTACAAACGCGAAAGGGTTTGTGGTATCCTATGACAGCACTACTAAGGTGCTCAAGTATTATCAAGATTCTGTTGATGGTGTTACCTCTGGTAATATCATCGCATTCAGTGGGAACAACCAGATCACTTCTTCTGATCTAGTTACTGCCACCCCTGACTCCACATTCGGTACGGCATCTGTGCCTGTGAGCCAAATCACCATTGGCGTTTCGGTATACGAATTGGGTCTGTCTTTCATCGCAGGATATGCTAACGGAGAAGTTCAAATCAACTCTGGAGAAATCCTCTACATAGACAATAGGAACCCGATCACTAGATCGGCAGATCAGAACGAAGAGCTAAAAGTAGTAATTGAATTCTAATGGCACAGAATACCAACCTTAATATTTCCCCATACTTCGACGATTTCGACGAGGATAAGGGTTTTCTAAAGGTTCTGTTCAAACCTGGCTATCCTGTACAAGCTAGGGAACTTACGACGCTTCAGTCCCTCCTTCAAAACCAGATCGATTCATTCGGTCAAGGGGTTTACAAGGAAGGTAGTATGGTGGTGCCTGGTGGCATCACGCTGAATGCCAATTACCCAGTTGTATTGGTACAGAATAACTATCTCAACCTGCCTGTTGAACTGTACAGAAATGCTCTGAACGGTTTAGTTGTGAAGGGTGCCACTTCCAACATCCGTGCTAGAGTTAACTTCTCTATCAGTTCTACTGAATCTACTCGTGGATACGTTTCGTTCTACGTTACTTACCTGAACAAAGCATCCGACAATACCACTAGCGTATTCAATGCTGGTGAGGTTCTGACTTGTGAAAGCGATATTACCTATGGTTCCACAACTATTGTTGCTGGTACCCCTCTTGCCCAGCTGCTGAACAGCAACTCTACTGCTATTGGTTCTACTGCCAACATCGGTAAAGGTGTCTATTTTGTACGTGGTTACTTCGTACCTGTAGCAGAGCAGACCATTGTTCTCGATCAATATACTAACAATCCGACATATAAGGTCGGTCTCAAGGTAGAAGAGCGTATCATCACTGCTGATGAGGATGCTACTCTCTACGATAACGCTATTGGTAGCACCAACTTCTCTGCTCCTGGTGCCGATAGATTCAAGATCAACCTGACTCTTGTCAAGAAGGATATCGCAGATCCTAACTCTGCCGACTTCATCGAACTTCTCCGTACCAATACTGGTAAGCTTGAGAAGAAAGTTGAGCGTAGTGATCTTGGATTCATTAATGATATTCTGGCAAACAGAACTAAAGAAGAGTCTGGTGACTACTACGTCAAGAGATTCTCTATTGATGTTAGAGAGAACCTCAACGATTCATTCAACAACGGTGTATTTGAAGAAGGACAGAAGACTCAAGATGGTGCCGATCCTTCTGAAAGCAAGTTGGCAGTTCAGGTGTCTCCTGGTACTGCATATGTTTCTGGTTACAGAACTGAGAAACTAGGTAATACCTTTAAGGATATCCTCAAGCCAAGAACATTTACTGCCGCTGACAGTCAGTCATTTACTTCTGACTTTGGTAACTATGTTCTGATCGACAATCTCTGGGGTGGTCCCGAACTCTATGAAACAGTTGAACTGAGAGATAGAGTTGTTTCTACTAATGGCACCTCTCCTGGTTCTGTTATTGGTAGAGCAAGAGTATTTGGATTCTCTTACGATTCTGGTACTAGAGACTCTGCTACCGCACGTTACAGAGTCGGTGTAGCAGACTTGAACATGTATGTCAATCTGGGTGTTGGTAGTTCTGTTAGTTGGACTGCTGGTACTAAGATTTTTGGTCAAACTTCTGGTGCTGCTGGTTTTGTTCGCACCAGTGGATCTAGTTCTACTGTAACTCTGGAGCAGGTAACTGGCACTTTCGTTTCTGGTGAAGCACTTCGCTATGAGAACGGAACTTCTAACATTCAAACTGTTAGTAGTGTTACTGCTTATCAATTTACTGATGCTAAGTCATTTGCCATCTCTGGTCAGATGACTGCTAACATCGTTCTTGATGTTCAAGCTGGCATCTCTGCTAACGCTCCTGTTCTCAGTGGTGTATCTGGTTCTGCTACTGGTACAGTTACTGCTACTCTGTCCAACTTCACTGCTCAGTTGAGAGTTGGTGATGTTGTAGCATTCTCCAACAATGGTGCTTCTCACAGAGTTCGTGTTACTGCTGTAACTAGCAATACTGTATTCACTGTTGCTAGAATCACCAGCAATAACCTTGTGAATGGATCTATTGACGGTGCGATGACGCTGATCCGTCCAGAGATCAAGTTCGCTCAGAAGAGATCACTGCTTACACCTATTGCTAAGGCAGCTGTTAAGTCTACCTCTACTAACAGTCAGGGTTCTTCGGTCATTCCTCTGGGTTATTTCCGTAAGTCCTATGTAATTCCTTCGTCTGAGATTAGCAGTGGTGCTTTCTCACTGTCTGCTGGGTCTAACCTGGTATTCAGAGCTCCTCAAGATGCTGATGATTTCCAAATCGTCGTAACTAGCGTATCTTCTGGATCTGGCGTATTGGGTAATACCTATACCCACCCCAACTTCACTACTTCTTCTGGCGCTAACTCCGCTTCCGTATCTGTATCTGGTCTTCCTTCTACAGTCAACGGTTGTATTGTTATTGCTACTGTCTACTCCAGCAACCGTGCTGCCAAGGCAAAGACTACTGAGCGCATGAAGGTGCTCAAGATTGATGATTCTTCTCTTGGCACTGCTAATGGTTTGACTCAAGTCACTGGAGGTTATGGAACCAGAATCGAAGATAGTATTATCTCTTTAGGTTGTCCAGATGTCTTCGACATCAAAGCTATATACGAATCAAGGGATGGTAACGATCCTGTCGTTCCTAACTTCCAGTACACTAACCTGATTGGTTCTTTTGCTAACAATCAGATCCTTACTGGTACGGAATCTGGTGCTAAAGCACAGATCGTCTCCTTTGACAGTCAGAGAGTATACTACGTATACCTCAATGATAACGTCTTTGCTGGTACCGAAAAGGTAACAACGGAGACAGCAGATTGTCGCATTGTGATCCAGACTATTATTTCTGGTAGCACCAACATTACAACCTCATACGATCTTGACAATGGACAAAGAGAGCAGTATTACGACTACTCACGCCTTGTACGGAAGTCTGGCTACAGTGCTCCTACACATAAACTGCTCGTTATTTTTGATAGGTTCGTCACGACAGGTGGTGACGGTTTCTATACCGTCGATTCTTACGACTCAGATGATTACAAAGAGATTCCTGAGTTCGGAGAAATCAGTCTGCGTAATGCCCTCGACTTCAGACCGATGGTCCCTGCGGCGCTCAATAACACAGGCACTAGGACGTCTCCGTTCACTCATTCATCGACAGGCAAGCTAGACTTTGATAACAGAGTCTTTACTGGTAACCTGGTAGGTATTCCTGGTCAGGCAGACACTACTATTCTTTCTTACGAGTATTACCTCGGCAGAATTGACAAAGTATTCATTAATAAGGACAATAAGATTCAAGTTGTTAAGGGTGAACCTTCTGAGAACCCTGTACAACCTACGGACATTGAAGACGCGATGCTTCTGTCCACTATCTTCATCGAACCTTACGTATTCGATGTAGAGCAAGATGTAACCATCACTCAGACAAACTACAAGCGTTACACCTTTAGAGACATCCAAGTCCTTGAGGATCGTATTAAGACTCTTGAGTATTACACTCAACTGTCCTTGCTTGAAGCTGAGACCGCTACATTCTCTGTACGTGACTCTAATGGTCTGGACAGATTTAAGAATGGTTTCATTGTTGACAACTTTGCTACTCTGGGCACTAGCGATACATTCCACCCAGACTATCGTTGTTCTCTCGACTTTGAAGAAGGACATCTGCGTCCCTCTCACTACACCACTAACCTTCCTCTGACAGTTAGTGCTAACTCACAAAACATCCAGCAGACTGGTGATCTTATCACCCTGCCATACACTGATGTTGTTCTGGTTGACCAGCCTTATGCTTCGGCACTGGAGAATGTCAACCCATTCAACGTGTTTACCTTTATTGGTGACATCAAACTTGTTCCTGAGTCGGATGACTGGGTAGACACCAAGTCTCTCTCCGCACTTCAAGGTCCTACTGTTGAGGGTAACTTTGTTTCCACCAGCAGAAGACTGAATGCCAACAACAACGGTATTACACCTATTCAATGGGGTTCCTGGCAGACCACATGGTCTGGTCGTGTTGGATTCACCCGTCAGGTAACGACTGGTAAGGGCAAGCGTCGTAGAACTCGTACTCAGAACTTCACTAGAGTTAGAACTGATCAGACAAGAACTGGTATCCGTTATAAGATCACTCCTGTCATCGAACAGCAGTCTCTGGGTAGCAGAGTTGTATCTGTTGAGCACATTCAGAACATGCGTTCTAGAAACGTTGAGTTCGCTGCTCAGAAGATGAAGCCTAAGACTCGTTTCTATGCCTTCTTTGATGGCGTAAACGTTGCCAAGTATATTACACCTAAACTTCTTGAGGTTACTAAGAACCCTAACGATGACAGTGATACAAACAGCACACCTTTCCAGGTGGGTGAAACTGTCAAGGGTCTGACTTCTAAGTGTAAGCTTCGTATCTTGGAACCTAACGATCAGCATAAGAACAACCCTTATACTGACGCTGATATTTCCTCTGTCACTGATTACACCGCTAACCTGGGTTGGATCAACCTTGACACTGGTGCCCTTGCTGCTCAAGCATTGGGTGCTTACTCTGGTAACCCGATTCCTGGTGAGATTCTGGTTGGTGAGTCCTCTGGTGCTAGAGCAAAGGTCAAGGAAAGAAGACTGATCACCGATGCTTCTGGTTTCGTGAAGGGTAGTTTCTTCATTCCCGATCCTAGCGTCAAGACTAATCCTAAATTTAAGACTGGTACACGTTTGTTCCGTCTGTCTGATACTTCTAACGACTCTACTGTACAAGGTGAGTCTGAGTCCAGCGCACAGACAGAATACGCTGCTACTGGTATTCTCCAGACTACTCAAGAGACAATCATCTCTGTACGTAATGCTAAGGTTGAAGAGCAAAGATTCACCCAGAACAGAACTCTGTGGTCTGACCCTCTTGCCCAAACCTTCCTGATTCAGGATGAGGATCTTGAGGGTGGTGTCTATCTGACTAAGGTTGACCTGTTCTTCCAGCAGAAGGACGCTGAGATTCCTGTTGCTATCGATATCAGAACTGTTGAGAATGGTACTCCTACTCAGGTTATTGTTCCTTTCTCTAAGGTTATCAAGCAAGCAGAAGATGTTGTAACTTCTACTGATGCTTCTGTACCAACTACATTCGTATTTGACTCCCCTGTTTATATCGGTCATCAGCAAGAACATGCTATCGTCGTAACCTCTGACTCTAACCAGTTCAAGGTATTCATCTCCCTGTTGGGTGAGGATGCTATCGACGCTGCTCACGCTGGTGAGAAAATCTCTGAGCAACCCTATATTGGTGTATTGTTCAAGTCACAGAACGCTTCTACTTGGACACCTTCTCAGTTTGAGGACTTGATGTTCAAGATCTATAGAGCTGACTTCACCATCCCCACAACCCTTGCTCCGTCGCAACTGATACTGAATAACGCCACTCTCGAAGAGAATAATGGTGGTTTCCTCAATCTTCTGCCCAATGCTATGGCATTAACAGACGATCAGGCTTATATTGACGTCTTCCACAACAACCACGGGATGCAGTCTTCTGCTAACTACGTGATTGTAGATGGAGTTGTCTCCGAAATTGGCGACACCCAGATTAAGGCGGCAAACGCTCTGACTGCTACTGCTTCTCAGATCGTTGTCGATGACGCATCGTTGTTCCATCGTTGTATCGGTGGTAACTCCACACAGGCAGCATCTCTAACTTCCAGCAACACTGGACCTGGTAATGCCGCTCCTGCCGTCTCCGATACTAATCCTGGCTTCGTGAAGATCGGTGATGAAATCATCGCCTACGAATACATCAACAATGGATCTCCTAATTGGGTTATTAACATTCTGGGTCATAACGCTGGTACTGTCAGCGGGAGAGCCTGGGATCCCGTTACCAACTCGGGTGGCGCTACTGGGACTGCCCATGCTGCTGGTACTCCTGTATCGTGCTACAACCTTGGCGGTATCCCTCTCACAAGAGTCAATGGAACACACCATACTTCTACCTTTGGCGGTCTTACCACTCTGAACAGTCCCCATAAGTACAGACTCCTCATCAACAACTTCAAGTCTCATAAGACTATTAGTGGTGGTGGTGAAAATGTTACTGTATCCCAGAACATTCCTTGGGACGTTCTGACACCTGCTGTTCAGACTCAGACTCAACCTGGTACATCTATTGCTGCTAGAGCAAAAGCTACCTCTGGCACATCATGTGGTCCTTTCCCAAGTGGAACGTCTCCTGAGACTTCGTTCCAGAAGGATAGCATTTGGAGAGAAGTTACTCTCAACGATATCAACTACTTCCTGTCTACCAAGGTGATCGCTTCTAAGCAGAATGAGATCAGCAATATGTCTGGTGGGAAGTCACTTGAGATGGAACTGAACTTCTTCAGTGACGTATCTCACCTGTCCCCAGTTGTTGATACTCAAAGAATGAGTGTCACCACTACAGCAAACCTTATCAACAATGCCACACCCACGCAGGGCATCGGTGATGAGAATGCCGCTATATACATTACTCGACTCGCTCGACTGGACAATTCTGCTACAGGTGTCAAAGTTGCTTTGTCCGCAAACAACTTCGACTTCTCTAACCTTGTCCTGATGTATAAGTTGGTACCTGCTGGTTACACTGGCGATACTGATGATCTGAACTTTGAGTATTTCAATACCGATGGTCGCCCTGACAGTGGTGCCATGGTTCCACAGAATGATCCCTTTGTATTCAGTGATTACGAGTTCACCGTCAATGATGCTCCCGCATACGACGGATTCCAGCTCAAGATCGTCCTCAGAAACCACAATCAACCTTATATCCCCAGAGTCAAGGATCTTAGAATCATCGCCCTGGCATAATGGAAGATTTTGAAAAAATTGCTATGGAGAGAGAAAAAGAAATTCTCTCTCGACGTGATAACGAACAAGACGATCCTAGAGACTCGAAGGGATTAATTAAAGTAGAAGATCATCCCAACCTCGGGAGAGACCCTAATAGTAATGCCATCATAAACACCGACAAGGCTGCTTATGAGGCATACATTAAGGCGCGTGAACAAGCTCGTCTCAGCAGAGTTGAAAACCAAGATCTCAAATCAGAGATTAGTGAATTAAAAGAACTTGTAAAGCTTCTAGTTGAGAAGAACGATAAATAATGG
>CEPT01043406.1_pt1 | contig 12563 bp, 11 predicted proteins | sample 356221 | NCBI WGS metagenome assembly CEPT01 (sample SAMEA2620081, study PRJEB7988) | marine metagenome | isolation source: saline water (ENVO:00002010), including | reverse complement strand
TTTCTTATTGGATGATTATCTGGAATTTCATATTTCTTTAATATCTCTATAGCCTCATTCTCTAGTCCATCTGACAAAATACTTTCTAATCTTTCTTCAATTCTTTTATGAATAAATTCTCTTTCATCCAGTAGGCCAAATTGTTCAATGTGATATTTTTCAAATATAGGATTATTTTTATTTTTTTTTAAAGTTTTACTTAAAGGTTCTCCAGTTTTTTGAATTACCTCAAGCGCCCTGATTATTCTAATTTCATCATTTTTATTTATACACTTTGCATACTCAGGATCTTTATCATTTAAAAGACTAAATAAGTAATGTTTTTCTTTGCCTTCTTTAAGCTTTTCAAGCTGATCTCTATACTTGCTATTTCGTTCAGGTAATTCATGCATACCATCAAGAAGTGACTTAAAATACATCATTGAGCCACCAACAAATAATGGTAATTTTTTTTCTAAATGTGTCTGTGTTATTAATTCAAGAGAAATGTTACAAAAATCTGCAACAGTAAATACTTCATCAGGATTAACTACATCAATCATTTCATGCGGAAATTTTTTTAAGATACTCTTACTTGGTTTTGCAGAACCTATATCACACCCTCTATAAACCATTACAGAGTCCACGCTTATTATTTGGACTGGGAGTATTTCAGCAAGCTTTATAGCCAAATCTGTTTTACCAGATGCAGTTGGCCCAAAGAGAAAGGCAATTGGTAACTTAGTATTAATTTTTATTCAAATATTAGTTAAAGAGCATCTTCATTAGTTTCACCTGTTCTGATTCTTACAACTTCATCTATTGGTGAAATAAATATTTTTCCATCTCCTATCTTCCCTGAAGCTGAAGATTTAATTATGGCTGCTTTAACTTGATCAACCATCTCATCTAAAACAGCTATTTCAATTTTAATTTTTGGGAGAAAATCTATTGTATATTCAGCCCCTCTATATAATTCGGTATGTCCTTTTTGTCTTCCAAAGCCCTTTACTTCTGTCATAGTCATTCCTGAAATACCAATTTCATCAAGAGATGCTCTAACTTCTTCAACTTTAAATGGCTTAATAATTGCTGTTACTAATTTCATGATTAATTAATTATATTTTTAATTTGCTCATATTGTATAAGTGATGAGCCTTTATTTTCGATCACCACTTTAAAAGCATTATCTATCATATGCTTTCTTAATTCATTATTTTTTAATAATTTTTTATATGCATCAGTCAATTCATCAGGTTTTTCTATTTGCAAGCATGCATCTCTTCTTAAAAATAAATTTAAAACGTCTTCAAAATTCTTCATGTATGGGCCAACTATAAAGGGGCTTTCATTAAATGCAGCTTCAATTATATTATGTCCACCATATCTACTAAAAAGACTTCCACCAATGAATGAGACTTTAGATAGCTTATATAAATAATCAAGATATCCGGTTGCACTAATTACAATAATGTCATTTTCTTTAATATTAAAATCTAGATCTGAGGATACTTGAAAATTCATATTATTGTTACTCAGTATTCCTTTGATGGTGTTTGCTCTTTCTGGATGCCTGGGAACAATAATAAGTTTTATGTCTGAAAATTCTTCTTTTAGTTTCTTGAAAGAATTAATTACCACCTCATCCTCGCCTTCATGAGTGCTGGCAGCAAGAATAAAGTCATCAACTTGATTGATTCTATTAAAATCTGAATTCTTGCTTTGCTTAAAATCAAATTTTGTTGAGCCCACTCTGATAACAATATCATTGTTAACACCCAAAGCTTTAAAACGATCTGCATGATCGTTGCTTTGAGCTAAAATTAATGAAAATTTATTTAAGGTACTATGAATAAGCGTCTTGAATCTATTATATTTTTTATATGAGGACTCTGAGAGTCTTCCATTAGATAATATTACTGGAATCTCTTTTTTCCAACACTCATGAATCATTGATGGCCATATCTCGGTTTCAAATAGAATGAGTGCTTTGGGCTCAACCTTGTTTAAGAAATTCTTAACAAAAAAAATAAAATCCCATGGCGCATAAACAATTGATAATTGATTATTATAGATTTTTTTTGCTTCTCTTAGCCCTGTTGGGGTTGATACAGACAGAATGACTTTCTCATCTTTCAATAACTTCTTAACAATTGCTTGAGAGCTGATTACTTCACCTAAACTTACCGCATGAAACCAAACTGGATTTTTTTTATATTCACCTTTTAATAAACCAAGCCTTTGAGAAAAATTTACAAAATAATCTTTATCTTTAAGGTTCTTAAAAAACAGCCTCGTTACCATAATTGGTAGAAAGATAAATATAATACAGTTGTATAAAAATAATCTCATTAATAATATATCGTCTTAATAATGTAATAATACATCTTTATAGTATATGAATAATGCATTATTAATAATTCTAATTACTCTATGGAAGACCTTAATACTTCTACCTAGAGCATTTCAACTGGTAATTACAAATTTTATTGGGTTTTTAATATATTTAATTTCTTTAAAAAGAAACAAATATAGTAAGGCGAATATTGAGCTTTGTTTTCAAGATAAAAGTGAAGCAGAACGAAAAAAAATCTATAGAAGGAACATATTATTATCAGGACGTATCCTATCTGATAATGGAATAGCATGGTTTTGGAGTGATAAAAGAATAAAAAAAAATATAAAGTATGAAATAAATGGATTAAGTCAACTTTTAACAGAACAAAGCTCAAACAAAGGCATTCTGCTTTTTTTTAAACATTCTTTACATTTAGAATTAGATACGAGAATACTTGGTATGCATGCTGAAATATATGGTATTGAGCGGAAACATAACTCTAAATACTTTCAATCAATTCAAAAAAGAGGAAGGCTCAAAAGTATGATTGATGTCGTTGACCGAAAAAATACCTTTAAGTTTATGAAATGGCTTAAAAATGGTAAAACAGTCCTATATGCACCAGATCAAGATTATGGTTTGGATAAATCAAAAGTAATAAAATTTTTTGGTCATCCTGCTGCTACTGTGTCTGCTCCATATAAAATTATTCAAAAAACTAAATGCAAAACTTTTTTCCTTAATAGTTATATAAAAGATAATAAGTTATTCCTTGATATTGAAAAATTTAATTCAAATAACGTTGAAGAAATAAGTTACTTAAATAACTTAAATAAATATATTGAGAATAAAATTAAATTAAATCCTGATGAATACCTTTGGCAACATAGAAGGTTTAAATCAACTCTTAGGAAAATATATAAATGAACCACATTGAATTTGAAGAGTTAAAAGGCTTTATGCCCCGGCATGAAGGCAATGCTTTGTTGAGATGGGCTAAAAAATTTTCAAAAATTGGTCCAATTCTAGAAATAGGAACATATTGTGGTAAATCAGCCTTATATATGTCGCTAGGTGCGTTAGAAAATCATCAACTGGTTTTTTCAATAGACCATCATTTGGGTTCAGAGGAACACCAGCTTAATGAAGAATATTTCGATGAAGAAACATATGATTTTTCAAAAAATAGAGTAGATACCTTTCCTTTATTAATCAAGAATATTAATAAATTTAAAGCAAGGAACATAGTTCCAATTATTTCTCATTCCTCTAAAGTTGCTTCAAAATGGTCATCTAAATTAGGTATGGTTTTTATAGATGGTGGGCACTCAATTGATGCCGCAATGACAGATTATATTTCATGGAAATCTAAGATTCTATCTAATGGAGCTTTAGTTATTCATGATATATTTGAAAATCCTGAAGATGGTGGCCAGGCGCCATACGAAATATATAAAAGAGCTCTTGGAGATGGTTTCGAGTTATATGAAAAAGAAGATACTATTGTTTGTTTAATAAAGAGTTGATTGATTAACGATAAACAAATCCGATGCTTTAGAAAAATTAAATAAGGAATCTGCTGCAATAATTAATGCCGAAGATGTCCAGCTTGGTTTTTCTTTTGGCCAAAAAATATTTTCTTCATATTGCCATCCCATATATGGAATTCCAGCCTCATCTGAAATATTAATTACATCAATAAAAAGCCTTTCGGCATCTTTTGTTCTTCCAGCAATAATTAGAGCAATTATAAATTCGCATGTTTCCGCAACAGTAATCCAAGGTTCTTCAACAACACATTTAATTCCAATATCTTTTTCATAAAATTTATCAAATATATTTTCAATATAAAAAATTTTTTGTTTATTATTTAGACAGCCCGAGATTATTGGGTAATACCAGTCCATTGAAAATCTTTTTCTATCTTTTAGTAAATCGAATTTATTTTCTGGATTTTTTATAGCGTATGCCAAGCCTTCATATGATTTAATCCACTTTTCAATGACGATATGATCTCCGAGTATATTAGCTATAGCAATTCCACATTCAATGCTTTTTAAAATAGATGATGAGCCGGTTAATAAATAATCTTTTTCAATTTCGCCATTAATATCTATTGACCATGGAATAGTTCCATTTGAGGTTTGAAGATTAACTGAAAAATTAATAGCTGATTTAATTGTTGGCCAAAGCTCCTCTAAAAATTCTTTATTTAAAAAACTCTTATAAAAGTGAAGTGCTGCTACAGATATGTAGGGCCCAAAATGTGTTGGTTTATTTTTTTCAATAGGTCTAATATCATTATATTTAGCATACCAACTTCCATCTGAATTTTGATTATCTATTAACCATTGGAAGGCAAGTTTAGATGAATCGATTTCTTTTACAAAGTTAAGACCCATTATTGATTCAATATGATCCCATGGATCATGAAATGTATCTTCATCAGATGGAATTGCTCCGGATTTTAATTGAATTGATTTAATATATTTTCCAATATTATTAAGAAATATATGATTAAGATCTTCTTTAGAGGAGAATCTTGTTACAGGTTTGCTCATTTGTATCTATAACTTTTCAAAATACATTGAAAAGCTTTTTCCCATTAAAGGATTCAAAGCTTTATCTATTAGATTAAGAAAAAATGGTCTTTTTAAAATATGCCTCTCAAGCATTTTCTTGTAAAGATTAACTAAGAAGTTTCTATCTTGTGATTTCCAAAATAAACATCTAAGCCACCAATATGGTGCATGAATAGAATGAAACTTTTCGGAAGAAAGGAATTTAAATCCTGGCTCTATAATTTCTGCAATCAAGTCTGATTGGTTAAATATTCTTAAATGGCCGCCTGGTTGATTTTGATAATCTTTTGAAAGTGCCCAACATACTTTTTCAGGCCATGTAGCTGGAACACTTGCATAAAATTTACCACCTGGTTTTAAGATCCTGTGAATCTCTTTAATTGCATTATTATATTGATGAAGATGTTCTAAAACCTCTGAACAAACTATAAGATCTATACTATCATCTGGAAAAGGCAAACAATATGCGGAGCCTTTTATAAATTCTGCGCCAACATTTGAGATGGACTCAAAGTATTCATATCCTTCTTCAGCTTTCAATAAAGATGCATCATCCATATCTAAACCAATACATTTCATTTGAGGATAATCCTGCATTATCCCAAATATATGCCTACCCTCTCCACAACCAACATCAAGCATAATTCCATTATTATTAAGTTCGTATTTGTTTAAATTAAATGTCAGCATTACCAAACTCTCTTATTTGTTTCTGAATAATATTCTCATATTTTCTTGTAATTTTAGCCCAATTAAAATTTTCAATGACGTGCTGTCTTCCTTTCACTGCAACTTCTTTATACTTATCATAGTTTAACAAAACCTTTCGAACAGAATCAGCAATCATCTGGTCACTTTTAGGATCAACTAAAATAGCAAACTCTTTTGTCAATTCCGGTATTGATGAAACATTAGTTGCGATTAGAGGAACCTCACAACTCATAGCCTCTATAACAGGATAACCAAAACCCTCGTATAAAGAGCTGACTATTGCTACAGAGCTTTTTGAATATAAATCAGTTATTTCAGCTTTTGTGATATTGGATTTAAAAAATATTTTTTCCTTAATTTTAAGCTTTTCAATAAGTCTTTGCGTATGTCCATTTTTTTTTATCTTTCCAATCACTATTAAGTGAATCTCTGGAAATTCATCTTTTAGCTTTTTTATTGCTTTAAGAGAATAGTCTAATCCTTTCAGTGGAACATCGGCACTAGCAGTAGTTATTAATCTAAATGGATTTCTTTTGGCGCCCTTAATAGGTTTAAACTCAAAAGAATCTAATCCATTATTAATAACAGTAATATTATTCTCCTCACATTCAAAATCTTTAATTATTCCCTTTTTTGAGCTTTGAGAAGGAGTAATAATACTATGAATTTTAGGAGCTACTTTTTTTTGCATTTTTAAAAAAGAATACCATCGGTATCTTGAAATCTTATACTTTATTTTCTTAGATGCTTCTAACTCATGTTTAAAATCATAAGTAATTGGATGATGAATTATCTCTATAAATGGTACTCTCTTCTGAATTTCAATCATTCCATAGCTTAAGGATTGATTATCAATAATCACATCATAATTATTATTATTTTTAATAAAAATATTTGCTCTATCACCAAAAGTCTTCATTTCAGGAAATCCTCCAAATAATACTGAAATAAATTCATAATAATCATTTATATTTTTTTTCTTTTTTCTTAAAAATTTTTTTAATCTGTCTTTAAATGAAAATGTTTCAAATAGGTTTAATCCTGGTAATTTTATTAAATGAACATCTTTATATAATTCTGGATATGGCGGACCTGAAATTACATCAACTTTATGACCCATCATAGATAATGCCATAGAAATGTCTTTTATATAGACGCCCTGACCTCCACCATATTTAGCGCTTCTATAACTAAGGATTGCTATATTTAATTTTTGCAAAAGCTATTATCTTGTATAGGTTAACCAATTTTCATAAGAGGCGTTATTGCCTGAAATTATTTCTTGGAATTTATCTTGGAGTTGTTTTGTAACCTCACCTCTTTTGCCATTATTTATCGGTTCTCCATTAAGACTTGTTACTGGAGTTATTTCAACTGCTGTTCCTGTAAAAAATGCTTCATCAGCATCTACGAAATCTTCAAATTTTATATTTTTTTCAATTACTTCCAAATCAAGATTTTTAGCAATCTGAATAACTGATTGGCGTGTTATTCCATTCAAACAATGATCTGTTGTTGGTGTTAAAACTATATTATTTTTAACTAAAAAAATATTTTCTCCACTTCCTTCAGAAATAAAGCCATATTTATCCATCATAATTGCTTCATCCGCTCCATTATCAATTGCTTCATGGAGTGCCATTGTGTTACTAAAATAAGTGCCGATAATTTTATTACCTGAATGTAGAGGATTTTCATATTGCATGTGAGAGGATTTTATTACTGAAATACCATTCTTCTTTGATTGAGGATCCATATATGATGGCCATTCCCAAGCAGCAATAGCAACATTTACACTTAGATCCTTTGCTCTTAAGCCTAAGCCTTCATTACCTAAATAAACAATTGGACGTATATAACCTTCCTCAAGATTATTTTTATTCAAAATTTCACACTGAGCTATATTAATTTCGTCTTCTGAAAAAGGAATCTTAATATTTATCTTATCTGCAGCATTAAAAAGTCTACTGGTGTGCTCTTTAAGTCTAAATATGGCTGGCCCATCAGAAGTTTTATATGCTCTTACTCCCTCAAAGACACCAGTCCCATAATGAAGCGTATGAGAAAGTATATGAACATTTGTATCGTCCCAATTATTAAATGATCCGTTTTTCCATATTAGTTTTTTTTCAGTATTTACAAACATATTTCAAGCTATAATTATTCATAAGTATTATTGCAAAATCATTGAAATAACAAAAGAAAAACATGGAAATAGCTAAATCAATCTTTAGGGAATATGACATAAGAGGTATTTATCCAAAAGAAATCAATGAAAATGTAATCGAACAAATAGCTAAAGCAATATCAATAAAGTGCTTAAAGAATAATATACCTGAAATATGTGTTGGTAGGGATGGAAGACTTTCTGGGGAAAGTTTGCTTGACTGCTTATCTGAATCATTATCTGGTTTCGGAATAAATGTAATAAACATTGGCTTAGTAAGTACCCCTCTGCTTTATTTTGCGGCTAAGAAAAATAAGCACAAAAGTGGAATTATGATTACGGGAAGTCATAACCCAAAAAATTATAACGGTGTAAAAATGGTCATAAACGATAATCCAGTTTCTGGTAGCGAAATATATAAACTCATAGACAAAGATAAGCCTAGTACCAAAAAAAAAGGAACTATAGTTTATAAAGATATTAAAAAAGAATATATACAAGAAGTTAAAGAAAACGTGGATATAAATAACAAAGTTAAGATTGTTATTGATTGTGGAAATGGAGCAGCTGGTTGTATTGCTCCCGATTTATTTAAAAGTATGGGATGTGAAGTTATTGAGCTTTTTAGTGAGGTTGACGGAAATTTCCCTAATCACCATCCTGATCCAGGCAAGATAGAAAACCTCAATGATTTGATATCTCAAGTAAAGGAATCAGATGCAGATCTAGGCATTGCTTTTGATGGAGACGGCGACAGAGTTGGACTTGTAACGAATGAAGGAAAAGTTATTTATCCAGATAAAATTATGATGATCTTAAGTAAAGATATCCTTTCTTCAAAAAAAGGCTCAATAATTTTTGATGTTAAATGTTCAAATCTTTTGCCAGACATCATATCAAGTCATGGCGGTAAACCAATAATGTCTCCAACAGGTCATTTTCATATAAAAAATGCTATAAAAAGACATAACCCTTTACTTGCTGGAGAAATGAGCGGCCATATATTCTTCAATGATAAGTGGTATGGATTTGATGACGGTCATTATTCTGGTGCAAGAATTATTGAAATTGTTTCAAAGGAAAATAGGAAAATATCTGAAATAGAAAATGAATTGCCTCTACTTTATTCAACTCCAGAATTAAATATAGATGTAACTGACGAAACAAAATTTAAAATAATAGAAGACTTTTCAAAAGAATGTTCCTTAGATGGAGAAAAAATCACTATTGATGGATTAAGAATAAATTTTAAAAATGGATGGGGATTATTAAGGGCATCCAACACGACACCAAAATTAGTTTTAAGGTTTGAAGGAAATTCAGTTGATGATTTAAACCAAATAAAAAGTAATTTTCTAAATGAACTTTCTCGCATTTGTCCTAATATTGATATAAATTTAGTTTAAAGAATGAAAAAAGATAGAAAAAATATTATCTTACAGTCTTTAGCTAGCATGCTAGAGGAAAGAAATCTTGCAAAGATAACCACAGCCCTGCTCGCAGAAAAGTCAAATATTACTGAAGCAGCTCTATATAGACATTTCCCTAGTAAAAGAGCTATATATGCTGAATTATTCTCTTTTTGTGACGATGCTATTTTTAGTAAGTGTAATGAACTTAAAAAAAGTAAGCTATCAGGAAGGGATAAAGCTAAAAATGCATATTTATTTTTTATGATTTTTATAGAAAAGAATAAAGGATTTGCAAGGTTGTTATCAAGAGAAGCTCTTTCAAAAAATGAACAAAATGTTTCTGATAATGTGAACCAGTTTTATGAAAGATTTGAATTAATGCTAAAACAAATGCTTAAAGAGGAAGCTTCAAACCTAACAGCTCAGCCAGGTATTTCAGCTCAACTCATTGTTACTTCTATAGAAGGCAATATAGGAAGATATATTAGATCAAAGTTTAAGGTATCTCCCTCAACATATATAGAAAATGTATGGGAACTTCTTGCAAGAAGTATTTTTATTAACTAATTGGTATTTTCATTAAGAAATAATTCAAAATAAAAATTATCATTTGACTCTAGATCTATTTCACCAGTTGACCTATCTACCCTTATAAATGATATATTCTCTGGAATTGGGTCTTTGGATATATCTAAAGCTTCTAATTTAAAGCTCATATAATTAAGCCATATTGGAAGTGCTATTGTTGAGCCATATTCATTTTCGCCCAAAGACGTAAAATCATCTGTTCCTACCCAGACTGTTGTAACAAGATCTTCATGAAAACCCGAAAACCATGTACTTACAGAGTCGTTTGTTGTTCCGGTTTTGCCTCCAATGTCATCCCTATTTAAATAGGCTGCTTTTCGGCCAGCAACACCATTCTTCATAAAACCTTTTAAAACGTCTTTCATTAAATAAGCAACTCTCTCGTCAATCACTTTTTCTTTTCTTTCAACGGGGTTTGTTAAATAATATGGTCTATTTTCATTCATTTCTAATGTATCTAACCACGGGAAAGCACTTATTTCTCTTTGACCATCAAAATTGTCATGCGAATATATAATATTACCATTTCTATCTTTTATGCTATCTATAAAATAAATATCTGGAATAAAGCCATTTGTTGCAATTACGCTGTATGCTCTAGACATTTCAATAGGTGAAAAATTCCCTGAACCCAATGCCAATGAAAGGTCATTTGGTAATCTAGATCTTTGAAATCCAAAATTCTCTAAAAAATTGTGAGTCTTATCTAGACCTAATTCTCTTAATAATTTTATTGAAACAATATTTACAGATTTAGTTAATGCCTCTCTTAGTGATATTGGTCCATAGAATTCACCAGTATAATTTTGAGGTCTCCAAGCGCTTTCAAGATTTTCATCTTCAAATACTATAGGAGCATCATTAATTAATGTTGATAGGTTATATCCATGATTTAAAGCTGCTGAATAAATAAAAGGTTTGAAGCTTGAACCTGATTGAGGATAGGAGAGCCTGACTCTATCAAAACTGCTCTCATTGAAATTCTTTCCTCCTAAATAGGCAACAACTTCGCCTGATTTTGGATTAATTGATATTAAAGAGCTTTCTGCAACTGGTATTTGATCTATGGTAAAAAAATTATCATTATCTTTAAGATAAATAAAATCTCCAAACTTTAATATGTCGTAAAAATTCTTAGGCTTAGATCCATAGTTATTAATGGCAATCCTTTCTCTTGCCCACGAATACTCATTAGTCCAATCTACTGAATTTATATCAAAGTTTTCATTAATTACAAAAATCTTGTCGCTATTAACATATATAACTAATCCCTTAATATAGCCCTCATAATATGAGTGATTTTCAAATATCTCTGATAGAGTATTTGAAATATTATTTTTATATAAATCATCATTATCTGTGTATTTTTCATCTATAAGAAAATCTAGATTTAAGTCTTTTAGGGTCTTTATTTGGTCTTCATTAAATAACTTTTCATAATTTATAGGCTCTCTCCATCCATGACGTTTGTCATAATTGAACAATTCTTTTAGCATACTTTCTTTTGCAATTCTTTGTGACGAAGAGTCAATTGTTGTAATCACAGACCATCCTTCTTTATAAGCTTTTAGCCCATATCTTTTTATTACCTCCTGTCTTGCAATTTCTGCAATATGATCTGCTTCAATATCATATAAATTTATATTCTTTGCTAATTTTAGATCTTGGTTTATTGCTTCCTCATACTGACCTAGATCTATATAATCCAATATAAGCATTCTTGATAAAATCCAGTCTCTTCTTTGTATTGTTCTTCTTGGATCTTTTACAGGATTTACTCTTGAGGGTAACTGCACTAGAGCTGCTATTGTTGCCGATTCACTTAAAGTTAAATCTTCAAGTTTTTTATCAAAATATGTGTTAGCTGCGGCTTCAATTCCATACGACCTGTTTCCTAAAAATATCCTATTTACATACAATTCAAATATTTCTTCTTTGGTTAGATTACCTTCGAGTTCAAGAGCTAGATAGATTTCTTTAATTTTTCTAATCAATGTTTGATCTCTAGTTAATAAGTAACCTCTTACAACCTGCATTGTGATTGTTCCTCCACCACCAACACAGCCTTTGGAACTAAGACATCTGACGAGAGATCTTATTAAACCTTTATAACTTATGCCTTGATGATTAAAAAAATTAGCATCTTCTGCAGCAAGAAAAGCATTTTTTATATTTAGTGGGATGTCATCATAATCAATAGCCCTTCTTTTGATCTCACCAAATTCACCTATCAATTTATTATCTTTGGTATAAACCTTCATAGGCATTTGAAGTTCAGATTCATCTACAAGATTAATTTCTGGCAAACTAGGTTTAACATAGAAATATGTCGATATTATTAATAATAACGCTGCCACGCAAAGTGAAAGACTAAAATAAAAGGAAATTTTGACTAATTTTTGCATACTGTATTTTAAATCCTTAGTTGAAGAGAATACATCATTTGGAATTTAAAAAGTGTATTTATTATCTAAGATGTTAAAATCTTCGCTTATTTAAATAACTATGAATATATTTATTGTAGGTCCGATGGGTTCAGGTAAGTCTACCGTTGGAAAAATTATATCTGATGAATTATTTTTTAATTTCTTTGATACAGATGAAGAAATTGAGACAAGAACTGGAGCTTCTATTGACTGGATCTTTGATTTAGAGGGTGAAGAAGGGTTTAGAAAAAGAGAAAGTGAAATCCTCAACGAGATGGTGGACAAAAACTCAATTGTATTATCAACAGGGGGAGGAATAATACTTTCTGAAAGTAATAGAGAGTTATTATCTTCGCGGGG
>CEPT01085924.1_pt1 | contig 12579 bp, 7 predicted proteins | sample 356221 | NCBI WGS metagenome assembly CEPT01 (sample SAMEA2620081, study PRJEB7988) | marine metagenome | isolation source: saline water (ENVO:00002010), including | reverse complement strand
ATCGGCATTGAATACCATCGACGTGCAGACTTAGAAGAAGGAGAAGAAGGGGTCACCACGAAAGATAAAGACGTTGACGATTTGATGAAGTTGGTGAAAGATATCGTACCGTTTCACATGTCTCACAATGCCGAACCTGAGGCGGTGGACTTATTGATTGAAGTGGAAAAGTTGGAATATTTGATCGACCATGTGACGGAGAATAATTACTCGCGCACGTGTTTGTATTTGATCTCATGCTCGAGCTATTTGCCGGAACCGGAAGACGGTATCGTTTTGTCCACCGCGCATAAGATTTTCATGAAAGTGAACAAATTATGCGACGCCATGAGAGTGGCGCTGAAGCTTGGTGTGCAAAGTACGATTGAAGAAACATTTTTAGCCTCAAAAGACCCGTTAGAAAAGAAACAGCTCTGTTACATTCTCGCCCGACACGGTCACCCGTTGAAATTAGACGAAGGGCCGTGCGAACAAGAAGGCGAAGATGCAGAAGAATTGACGTTGATCATGTCAAACTCGAAGCTTTGCGAAAACTATTTGACTTTAGCGAGAGACTTGGACGTGATGGAAGCCAAGTTACCAGAAGACATTTACAAAACACATTTGATTGAAGGCAGAACGCCGTCAGGGCCTGCTGTAGATAGCGCTCGCGCAAATTTAGCGGCGACGTTTGTCAACGCGTTCGTCAACGCTGGTTTCGGTCATGATAAATTGCTCACTGCGCAATCCGCGGAAGGCACGACTGGCGAAGGCAGCTCTTCCTCGAATGTTTCCTGGATTTTCAAAAACAAAGACCATGGGAAAATGTCAGCAGCTGCGAGTTTAGGATCTGTGTTGTTGTGGGACGTCGAAGGTGGTTTGCCGCAAGTAGATACCTTCTTGTACTCCGAAGAGCCGTTAGTCGTCGCCGGTGGTCTCCTCGCCGTCGGTTTGATCAACACGAACGTGAGAAATGATTGCGATCCAGCGTACGGTTTGCTTTATGAATCCGTCAACAAAGATAATTCGTCCGTTCGAATTGGTGCGATCATGGGCTTGGGTTTAGCGTACGCCGGTTGCCAGAAAGAAGAAGTGGCTGAACTTTTGACGCCAATTGTGACGGATGAGTCCACGCCAATGGATGTTTGCGCGTTTGCCGCTTTATCGTTAGGTTTAGTTTACTGTGGCACGTGTCACGAAGAGTCCATTCAATCTATCGTCCAAGCATTAATGCTTCGCCCAGAGAAAGATTTAGAAGATCCGTTTGCACACTTGATGTGCTTAGGTCTTGGTTTGATGTTTTTGCAAAGACAGCAAGAAGTTGAAGCGACGTATGAAGTCGCAAAGACTTTTCCGGAACGTATTTCGGAGTATTGTCAAGTTGTTCTCGACGTTTGCGCATATGCTTGCTCGGGTAACGTTTTAAAAGTACAAGCCTTGCTTGCAAAATGTGGTGAACATAGAACGACAGAAGAATCGACGGAAGAAGACCTTTGGAAACTAGACGCGCAATCGGTGGCTTGCCTAGGTATTGCTATTATTGCCATGGGTGAAGACCTCGGTCGCGACATGGCAATCCGTTCATACGATCATTTGATTCAGTATGGGGACAACTCGGTGAAATTAGCCATTCCTCTTGGCTTAGCCATGTTGCACACTTCCGATCCGATATTAGAAATCACTGATCAACTAGGTCGATTATCGCACGATAACTCGGAAGAAATTGCCCAAGCTGCCTGCTTGGCACTCGGTATTGTCGGTGCCGGTACAAACAATGCGCGTTTGGCGCACCAACTTCGACAGTTGACGAGCTACTACTACAAAGAACCGAGTCTTTTGTTTTTAGTCCGCGTCTCGCAAGGTTTAGTGCACTTGGGTAAAGGTTTGCTCACCTTATCTCCGACGCATTCCGATAGAACGTTACAATCGAGCGTCTCCTTGGCTGGTTTGATGATCACGTGCTTTGCTGGTTTGGACATGAAGCACACGATTTTGGGAAAGCATCACTACATGCTCTATTATCTCTTTGCGGCAGCTGCCCCGCGCATGTTAATGTGCGTTGACGAAGAAGGTAAAGCCTTGCCGATTCCTGTGAGAGTTGGACAAGCCGTCGATGTTGTCGGCCAAGCTGGTAGACCAAAAACTATCACCGGCTTTCAGACACATACGACGCCGGTGTTATTAGCCGCAGGCGACAGGGCGGAACTAGAAAGTGGGAAATACATCCCAATCACCTCAAATTTGGAAAACGTAGTCATCATGAAGAAAAACCCTGCGTGGGAAGAAGATGATACAAAGAGTTAATAATACGTATGGTAGGTAACACCATAGGATCGTTATAATACAAACATATTGTAGTGAGAAAAAAAACTCGCGAATTCTCTTGCTTTTCTTCACTTTTTTCTCTTCGTTATTTTGGTCAACTTTCAAAAATTATATTATGACTGTTTTCCAAGTCGCTTTCCAACCGTTTGGTATCGTAAACAGTATGCGATGGCGCGTGTACATCCCCGTCGGATGCACTCTGTTCTTGCGCGTCGTTCTGCTTTCTGAGAAAACAACGTACATGTACTTGCTCGGGAGTGCGTCTTTTTTAATACTTTATTCCTCTCCAGTCATATTTTCGTCTCTCTCTTTCTCTCTCTTTTGCTGACTTCTTTTCCCTTCACTTCTACCTCTCAAATAAAACAGTTTACTTCACCACGGGCGTGGCTGGTTTAATGCTCTTGTTCTGCGCGTTCGCATACGTTCTTCTCGACACGGACAAATACGGTAAGATCCGATCGAGTTTCGATAAGAGACCGTGGAGGAACATGAAAAGTTTGTTCCAAAGAACCGAAGAGGAGGAAGTGTTTACAAACTTCAACACAATACAGTGTCCATTCACGAACAACCCAGTGCGAGGTACGTGCCCTATATGCTGTTCGTTGACCCATAAAGATGGATACTATCATGGCGATCCGTACGTATTGCATGAGTTTTCTTCGCAAATTGTCGAACACGAGATGGCGAAAGAGGCATCGGCGATGGATCACAAACCAGTATTGGGAAGAATTCAATTAGACACATTAATTGCCTACAGAGCGAACTACTTATTTGCCACCTTGAGTCCTTCGTGTAAAGGATGTTATTATAAAACGTGGTGTTGGAATGTTGGCTACCGAATGACTTGGCAATCGGCGATATTAGGATTCAACTGCATGATGTGCACGTACCTCTTTGGCGAAGACATACAAATATTTTACGCTGATTTACGAGCCATTTTATTTTGTATGTCTATGTTCTTCTCTGTGTCCACGTTATACATGCTATTCGCGTTAATTTGTACTTCCATAGTATTCATACACGAACATCCACGCTTCATGGACCCAGATGCAATACCAAAGTTTATCGACATGAAAAATAACGAGCATATAAGAAGCTGGGTTTATTGGTTCGCTGACGAGGGCGCGGTTTTCGGGGTGAATCCAACGAAATCATATTGGACGGTGTTCTACTCTAAGAAGGAGAAAAAGGCGATGAGATTGTAGTTATTGTATGAGTAAAAGAAGCGTTACCTTGTTAACGCATTTTCTTACGCACCTACCTACTCGTGCTCGTATTTTCAAAAATCGACATTTTTGTACACGAGTTAAATAATGCCGGAGCTGCTGCGTCGCAGCACCGATGGAGGAGGCACGAGAAAACGGAGACAAAAGAAATACTACGTCTTCATCCTCCTCCTCTCTACCACTATCTTCTGGTTCACCTCGTTGATTCGCGTTTCCAATCAAATGCCAACCGGTGAAGCCTCGTATCAGTTGAGTGATTTAGACGTTTACGATATCGACGAATCCGATTTTGTTGAAAGTAATAATAATGGCCGAACTTCTTCATCGTACGATGTTAATGAAGATGACTATGATGAAGATGACGAGGACTGGCGATTATCTGTGGAGGAGAAAGCGGAGGGAAAACCATACTTGCGCGACTTTGTCTTCGACGAAGACGATTTGTTCATCTCTCAAGAGAACCACAAAAGAATACGAGAAAAAGATGCGTTCAGCTCAGAAAATGTAGTCAATCGAGTGTTACCAGAACAAAGCCCTAGGATTAGACACAAATCGTGCGCACTAGTTGGAAACTCTGGGATATTAAAACGCACTCAATTTGGAAAATCGATTGATAAACACGAGGCGGTGATGCGCGTGAACCAAGCGCCGGTGAAAGGGTACGAGAAATATGTCGGCTCGAAAATTACATATAGAATGTTGAATAACAAGTGGACGACGGTTTATTACGAGGATGGGGTCTCGAATACGGACGTTCCAGGTGGGACGAGTAATTTAGCGAGGTATTTATTGGCGCAAGAGCCGAGTAATGTGACGTTTATCGTTTCAAGAGCGACGACAAAACAGTTTGAAACGTTTTCCCAAACTGTCGCGAAGAGAAGGAGCGACATGAGGAAACCATTGTTGTTGTCCTCCCGGGTAGTTTCTGGAGCCAGAACGGCGTTGATTGGATTCAGAGATTTCGAGAAGAATCGTGCAATGTACAGCGAAGAAGAATTGACGCCCTCTTCGGGCCTTCTTGGCGTGTTTTTGTTGTTGAACTTGTGCAAGAAAGTTTCTGTGTACGGATTTTCCTTGGATGACTCAAGAAAGACGAACGATATGAAAGCAGAAGGGCTGCGATATCACTATTTCAAGAAATACGCAGATTCAGAGCGTTTGTTGGCGCATCCACACCATAATTTCAAGATGGAAGGGGATGTTTTGAAAGCGTTAGTCGACGCGAACGTGGTGACTTTGTGCACGAAGGAGAAAGACTCCGCCGAATCAACGTGTTAAGAGCTTATTCATTAGTATATTTTAGAATAGTTTTAGCTATAGGCAAGGGCATAGCATTACTATCGTTAGTACCCTGGTACCACTGGTACCACCGATATTATTACTGTAACAAACGCAATCCTATTTGTGCATATCTTCTTTCTCCTACTATATATTTAAAATTATTACTTTTCTGGCTTCGTCGAGCAGACAATTGTAGCAACAGAAATACAATGCGACAACTGAAGCCATTCGTCTGCGCCATCAACTAATTTCTTCTCCACTTCTCCTAACTTTAAGCAAATCTCTGCTTTCATCTCGTCCTCGAGCAAATCGCTATCGGCCAAACAATACCCAAACTGCTCTAAGATTTGCAAACAAGGAAACCCGTCTTTCAAAATATCCTCTGCTAACTCTTGAGATTTTTGAAACTCCCCAGCCACGCAGAGTTGCAACAACTCTTCGATTTTGTTATCCGGAACTACCCCGGCGACCTCGCGAATACGATCTCCGTTAATTTCTGAGCCAAACAATGACGCCGCAGACTGCAAAAGCGTAATAGCTTTACGCATATCCCCCGCAGACACGTATTCCAAGGCTTGCAACGTCCCTTCCGCCAACTGTAAATTTTCTCCTCTCGCAATAAAGTTTATTCTCTCGTGCATTGTTCCTCCATCTAACGATTTAAATCGAAACTTTGCGCATCGTGAAGCAATTGGGTCTATAATTTTGCTTACGTAGTTACACAAGATGAAAAATCGCGTCACTTTCGAGTATGTCTCCATCATCCGTCGCAGCGCCGACTGTGCGTCGTTCGTCATCGAATCCGCTTCGTCTAAAATCAAAATTTTATACGGCGGACATGGGAATCCTGGCACACCTTCACCTACCGTCGTCGACGCGAACGACTTAATTTTCCCTCTCACGACGGATATCCCTCGTTCGTCCGAGGCGTTCAATTCCAACACTCGTTTTTTGCTCAACTCTGGCCCGAACAGTTGTTTACAAATAGCCAAAGCGCAGGTAGTTTTCCCAGTACCAGGAGGGCCATAGAATAACATGTGCGGTAAATTGTGCGTCTCCATCGCTTTTTCTAAAGCCGCAACAACTTCGGTTTGGTACGCCACGTCCGAAACTTTCTTCGGTCGGTACTTGTCCACCCACGGTTCCTTCCTCTTCACTTGGACGTTTTCGTGATGATCGACTTCCATTTTTTCTTCTCCCATGATGCGATGCAACGCGCGTCGTGTGTTTCTTTCTCTCTTCTCGGCCGTGTCCGTCTCAGTTCTGCCTCTCTCGCTCTCTCTTTATTCGACCGGAGGATTCACGCGCGCCTGCCACTTTCAGTCTCTTGTATCTTTATTCGGTCGTTGAACGAAGAATGAAGGAAGAGTACGCAAGAAAGATACACAAAACACACGAGAGTGTTGGACGAAGGGCGTTCGTTTGTGTTTTTTTGTTTTTTGAAATTTCCTTTTCTTCCCGATCGACATTTTTTATATGCTCAAAGGTGCTTTTTTTGCCTTGTTTGTTTGCGGTGGTGCAACCCAAAAACCTGAATTTCAGCCACCACGTCTTGAAAAGAAGAGAGAGACGTCCTCTCCTTCTCTCTAAAAAGGACAAAAAAAGACGCAACACCACCCCGCCGTTTCTTATAAAAAATTTTATTTTGGTATGTACTAAGTAACGAACTCTCTTCCTCTCCTCCCTCTCCACACACAATAAAGGGGAAAAGACACGCGTTGAGCCCCAGCAATGATGACGACGACGTCGATTCGAGGGATCTGCAGATGCTGCTGCTGCTCTGCGTCGTCGTCGTCGTCGTCGTCGTCGTATTTTCCGTATTCTTCGAGGATTAAGAACGGTTCTGCCTTTTCTCCGCGTCACGCATCGAGGAGAAGACACGCGTCTGCCGCCACCAAAAACAAAACTGTAACAAAAGCGAATTTAGTGGAAGTGTGGGAGACGACTTCGATGCCATTAGAGGAAGAGAAAGCCGAGAAATTCTTTCGAGAGTTTTGGCAGAGGAAACCACTGCTCATGAGAAATGCGATTCCGAACTTTATTTGTCCGTTAGATACGGATGAACTCGCCGGTCTCGCTTGCGAAGACGAATTCAATTCTCGCCTTATGCGAGTGGTGAAACAACAGGAAAAAGAAAAGTGGACGTTAGAAGTTGGACCGTTTCCGGAGGAAGTGTTGCAAACGCTACCAGTCGATCAACCTTGGAGCTTAGTGATTAACGAGTTAGACTCGAAAATACCGGCGATGAATAGCATCATTACGGATTTGTTTCCGCAGTTTCCGCGGTGGAGAATATCGGATATTCAAGCGTCCATCTCGCCAGAAGACGGCGGCGTAGGCGCACACTCGGATAATTTCGACGTGTTTTTAATACAAGCCATAGGAGATAAACTTTGGTCGGTGGCGGACAACGAGGCATATTGGCCAGATAAGGATGAGTCGTTCGTTCCGGACCAAGACGTTCGTATTTTAAAAGATTTTGTTGCGGACGATAGCTTTTTATTGAAACCAGGGGACATTTTGTATTTGCCGCCAAAAATCGCGCACTACGGATTAGGGAAACCGCACGAAAAAGGAGCGTGTTCCGTGACGTTAAGTGTAGGCTTTTTAGCGCCCATGCACGAGGAGATGATTTGGTCGTACGCGCAACAAGAATCGAGCAAGTATAAAGACATTCGATGGAGAGATCCGTGGATGAAACCCGCGGCATTGGGAAAGTCTGGAGCTATCAATAAAGATGCCATATCGCACGCCTGGGACATTTTAAAGAAAGCAGAACCAAAATCGGAGAGAGACGTTGCGGTTTGGATGGGAAAACACGCCACGGCGAAACGGTTTGGGGAATCCATCGCGTTATTTGACGAAAAAGCATTTTTAGAACAACTTGGTTCAAATGTAAGAGAGATTGATTACGATGCCTGGGAAGAAGCTGGGTTCCTGCAAAGAAATGAAGGCGTGCGGTTCGCGTATATCGATAGTGTGAACGATAATTCTATGAACAATGACGACACGTTGTTATTCTTTGCTGGTGGAATTTCTTGGACGATGGAAACGGATGAGGGAAAAGCAATAGCATATACTTTAGCAAACGAGGGCGAGCTGGAGTTTATCGGAAAACCGTTGAAAGAGAGAGAAAGCGTTGAGCTTTTATCACAATTAATTAACACAGAGTTTATATTCATTCCGAGCGATGAGGATGAAGATGATAAAGATTATTACGACGAGGATGATGAAGACGATGAAGAGGAATGAAAGAAAAAAATTTATAGAGAGATTTAGTTTTTTGTTCGATATTCATCATCATACGCTTTTGTCGTCGTCGTCGTCCTCGTCGTATTCATTTACTACTTCGCGGCGAATTACATTAAAACTAAATTGCCGTGCCTATATCCTATCTATCGCTATTGTAATACATCACAAAACCAACGCCCGTTTCTGCCCTCCAACTCGTTTTTTTGTCGACTTTTTCCTTTTCATCTGCAACTCTCTGGCGCAGCGGTTACAAAACCCGTGTTCTTTCACTAAACCTTGCCCAAATCCTCCGCAGTTGGCGCATCGAATCATTTTAGCTATTGCTGCTGGATCTTCTGGTATCACCCACGTGCAATATTTCGTTTTTTCGTTGTAATAATACTCCCGTTTTGTTTTCTTATCGATGGACGTTTTCCAATAAAATGGTGGCAACTGAGAAATGTTGTTTGCTTCTTCTTTCTTCTTCAAAGAAGACTCTTTCGGTCTCGTCCATCGAGACTTGTTCAACTTTGGATTGTAATAGTATGTGTGATTGTCGTATTCCACGCTCTTCCCTTCTTTCCATCCTTTTGGCAAAGGAGGAGGAGTGACGTTTTCTGTTTCTTCATTCATTTTGTTTTCCAATTCTGCACTTTTTTCTTCTTTAATAATGCCTTTCTTTTTCAGTCGTTCGAGCAAGGCTTTCGGGAGCGGTTTCTTTTTGGGGACGACAGGAGGTTCTTCTTCTCCTCCTCCTTCCTCTATCTTTTTCTTCTCTGCATCTTCGCCGTCCTTTTTGCCTCCAGCTGGAGGAGGAGAAAAACTCATCTTCTTCGTCGAAAAAATGAAGTTTTGTGTGAATTATGTGAAGAAATCTTTCAGACCCATGAAAAAGAAAAAAATACGCGACAAATCAAGTTTGTGTGAAACAATAAGTATATTTATAAATGGTTACCTAGGTTACCTTCTGGCGCTTTCTTCATCATATATATAACATTTATCACCATGGCACTATTTTTAATCGAACAATTCTGCATCTCTGTCGCCTCCACCCGGTTTCTTCTTACCTTCTTGCAAAGGATTGTTTGAAGGCGACTCGCGTTCGAGGCGAACCCAGCTCTTGTACGCACCGCCACCACGCAAGACATTCAAACGCTCCTGTCGTTCGCGTTTGCGGATGTCATCTTTCGCTTGAGACGACTCTCGCTCTTTCGTTTCTTCGAATTCGATGAGCTTCTCGGACTGTTTGGAAAATTCAAACGCCAAGTGAGTGTTCATGATTGGCGCCGGTAAGTCGGAATAGTCTTTGTCGTAGTCGTCGAAGGCAATCTTGCAGTGCGTGGAAAACAGACAATCCCACCACATGTCCCCATGTTCACAATTGTTCGAGTTGGAAAGTAACTTCAAGTTTGCCTTTTCGAGTAAGAAAACAAAGCCGTCTTCGCCGTCACCTTGTAAGTGGTACCAGGAAGAACTTTCCGGGAGGATGTGGTAGGCGAGCTCACCAGATATGTAAACCTCTTTAGTATCGCGGTCGGTAATTTTCAATGACTTTGTTTTGATGGAGACTTCGAGGTGGTGTTTTGTGTATCGATCTTTCGGGACTGTGTTCACGATGACTTTGACTTCCGAACTTGATTGGCGCCAACGGATGGAATCATCCATCATGGACACCCAGACATTTTCTTTGTTTCGTCCCATGTGGCCTTTTTCGTAGTGGACTTCCGTCATCCCGAACGCGTGCTTCTCCACGCGCTCAATCGGTGTCCCGTCGCTGTGCGTAAGCTTATAGTTTTGGTACGGCAAATCGATCGCTTTTGACGGTCGTTGCGCAACAACAATTTCTTTTCCAGCGGATATTTCCTCTCGTAAAATTCTGCCAAATCCATAGCCTTTGAATGAAAGCGTTTTTGCGGCCACAAACTCGATCCCGACGAAGGAAAACTTACCTAAACCGAGCGTTTTTAAAACGATTTTGTTGTCTCTGTCGATGGTGTTCATGTATTTCTTCGCGTCCTCGTTATTGCTGGCGAAATCGATTTGAAACTCGACGCAAAGAGAGGAGGAGGAGGAAGGTGAAAACGCTTTATTTTCTTTGTTTTCGTCTTCTTGTACGGAAGATGATGAGACCAATTTCACGCTTTCGATCAAGACTTTCTTCAAGTCGACTTTTGCGCTCTTTGCAATGTATTCTCTCAATTCGAAACGTAAAGTTGTGGTGAACATCATCAACTTTGCATCGACACACTCAAACATAACTTTGCCGTGGCCGAGATAAACGTCTCCGTCTGTGTTCGAATCGTAATCAACAATGCCAAATTCAGACGTCTCATATTGTTCGTGCTTGTCGTTCAAAACAGCGGACATTTCCGCGTTACCTAAATTCGACGTCATTGCTCGGAAAGCGTTTCGATACATTTCATTTTCAGGGTCGAGGTGTTGCGCCCGGGCAAAGCACTTCCCAGCAGCGTTGTGATCTGGAACAAAGTCTTCTTTGGAAAAACCGGGTTCGCCTTGGAAGCCCTTACCGAGAAGATACCATGCGAAAGGTTCGACTTTTAGAGTTCTGTCATTGTATTGAACGTATAACGAGCTCGATTTATAGGACATGTTATATTCATCTTCTTTTTCTTCTTCTTCTTCTTCTTCCTTTTCTCCCTTCTCCTCCTGGGACTCCTTCATACTTTCTTTTCTACTCACCCCACCTTTGCAGTTTTCAATTGCCATAGCCGCATCTAGTCTCGCTTGTTTGAAGCAATTTGCCTTGTAAAACATCAATGAACGTTGAATGTACGCCATGGAAAGCGACATCGGTTTGAGAACCCACTTTGCGACGTATGAGTAATAATCGCCTGGCTTTCGATTTTCTGCGTGTTCCTCGCGAATCGCACGAAACATTGCCTCTTCTTGCTCCATCTTGGTTACCGTTTCCAATCTCGGCGGTAAACACATTGCATTGAATTCTTTTATGACAAACCTTCCTAAATCTTCCCGGGTTAATCGTTTCGTCGCGTTACGAATGACCTTGTTGAACTCGTCGAAGTGAGACGTTCGTTCGCTCTCTGGAAGTAACCAATAGCTTTCACGAAAACACTGCAAAGCCTCTGGAAAACGATTTAATCCTTTCAACGCCATGGCCTTTCGCCATTTAGCTTTGAAATTCTTCTCGCTACATTTTAAAGCGTCTTCTAACGCGAGAGTATGCTTCCCAGCTTTCTCGTACGTCAGCGACCGGTTACAATAGAGAGAATCGAGCATGAGCGTTTCGTCCTTGTTTCTTTTTACCGACGAAGACGATGATTCTAAAACCATATCGATGCACATTGTGTACGTTTCATATGCAGCGGTGTAATTGCCAGCTTTTAACAACGCGCTCGCTCTCGTTTTGAAATGGTTCAGTTTGATCAAGTTCAGTTTCTTTGAAGAGGAGACGAGCAACTGTTGTTGCCCAACGTTAGATCTCCCTTTCTCTATGAACATGTCGCTTCGATTTCTTTTAACTCTTCTTCCAAGTTTTCAATTATGAGCGAGGATAACTGTTCTAAAACGACAACAGGGTATACACAGCTGTACTAACTAAGAATCGGATAGAGTCCAAACAATCAAGCAAGTAATGTTACGATGAAGACCACAACTCTTTAGAATGAGGAAGAATTTTATTGTTTTTTCTTTTTCAAGTATAGGCGTTACTTTTTTTTATTGAAATTTATTTAATACTCTCATTCCCGACGATTTCACTATAATTTTTGATACTCACATATAGAATATTTATAATGAATCATATTTCCACGATATTACTCGGGAACATTATTTCATTCAGCTGCAAAATAAAATACTAGAAAAAAGGACAAAATAAAAAAAGACAAGATCCTGATTAAGGATTCAATTAAATTAATTTTGTAACATCAAACATCATTTGATTATACATATTTATTTTGTTTTATCTTATATTCACTTTTGTGATTATTTTCGGGATATTATGAAGAATTAAATAGAAAAACCCAAATTAAATTAAAATTCGGCGGGAAATTAAAATTTATTATTATTCATAAGCACTCTATTAAACACTAATAAATCATATATTACAAGGAAATAATTATTTAAGAACCCAGAAGTTACTAGTCGGGATCAAATTATGCATTAAATGAAATTTACTAAGTTTAGTCTTGTTCCTTCCTGAAAATCTCCACATAATTCACAAAAGGGCAAGGCCGGAGTACCAAGCGCTTACTCCATTACAAAGTATGAGCGTAGCTGCCACCACCTTCTCGTCGTCGTCTTTACAAAGATATCACTGTGACCGATATGTTTTTCGCGGTATTAAGAGGGGACAGCTCAAGTCATCAACAAAATCCACTAAAGTTGTATCTTCTTTGCAAGAGGGAGACAAAACGATTGTTATAATCGGAGGCACCGGTCGAGTCGGTTCGAGCTCTGCGAATGCGATTCAGAAAGCCCTATCTGAATCGTCTTCAAAGATAATTTTAGCGTCTAGAAATAAAGCGTCATACCAGGAAACAGTTGCAAGATATCCTGG
>CEPT01078006.1_pt1 | contig 12596 bp, 15 predicted proteins | sample 356221 | NCBI WGS metagenome assembly CEPT01 (sample SAMEA2620081, study PRJEB7988) | marine metagenome | isolation source: saline water (ENVO:00002010), including | reverse complement strand
CGGAACTACATGGGCAGGTTTAGGTGGAGTTGTCGACTCGGCGAATGATGGTGATACATTTATTCAGGTTTACGGGCATGCGAGCGATGCGACTTCTATAACACCTGATACTGCGCATAATGAAAATGATATGGTCTTCGTCACGAACTCCAATCACATTATGACTGTCACACATGGAACTTCGACTACGACAGGAAATATTTATATTGGCGATACCTTTGATGACACTTCTGCTCCTGCGGCAAATGCACCTGATGCAAAGTTGAAAATCAACGGAACCGTAAATGCTACGGGTGCAGTACAGTTTACAAGTAGTTTAAGAGTTGATGGCATTGGTGATTTCAATAGCACAATGGACATCACAGGAAATACTGCCATAACAGCAAATCTAGCGATTACGAATAACGTTGCTGTTAGTGATTCTTTGAGTATTTCAAATATTCTTGACATAGGTGGTACTCTTACAGTAGGTGGCGATTGTGAGGTCGATGGATATATTACTGCAGACGGAGATATTACTGCGTTCGCATCATCTGATATAAACTTTAAGAAAAACATTCTCGATATACCAAGTGCTTTAGATAAAGTAAAAAAGATGAGAGGTGTTACATTTGATTTTAAAGAGGGTCATGAAGTTCCAGGTAGACAAGGCAGACAGGTCGGTGTAATCGCTCAGGAAGTTCAAGAGGCTATGCCAGAACTAGTGGTTACAAGACAAGACGGAAGTTTAGCTGTTGATTATGAGAGGATCTGTGCCGTATTAATCGAATCAGTCAAGGAACTGAATGATGAAATACAAAAACTGAAAAATGAAAAGGATATGACGGGATGACTGCTCCTAATACAACGATAAGTATTCAGGATTTAATAACTGAGTTCCACCCTATAAATAATACTACAAGTTCCGCAAGAAGTACCAGTGTTCCTTCTTCTATGAGTGAGTTCAAAGGAGAAGGTCCATTTGTAAGAGATTTTGGTACAGGATTAAATACATCAGTACCTACAGGAAATCCTGTTACAATGAGCTCCTTGAGAGGTAAAGTCGGAACAAGGACAGTGGGATATGGTGCAACCAATAATGCAATAGATGCATTATCAGCATTTACTGCTGCCGAAAAAAGTAATCACATCACAAGAACTGTTATCAATGATACTGTTAATGCTGGAGTACAGGTTAATGGTAGTGCTACAAATCCTCATATAGTCGATGTACCAGTCGGTGGAACTTTGAATGGATTGGCGTACACTGGCCCAGCAGCCGATGATGTTGATGGTGCTCAGGGTAATCCTGCCATAACTGCCAATGTTCCTACTATCGTTGCCGCAGGCGATGCTCCCAGAATTATCGGAGGAGGGGGTCAAGGTGGTGGAAGAGGGACAGCAAATCCTGGTAATCCAGGTGCTGGAACTAGTCCACAGACTGCACCTGGTGCTCCGTCGGGACACTGGAATTCTCAAACAAGTTTTACAAATCCTCACTTTTTCGGTGCAAACGTCTCAGGAAATCCAACTACTGTTAATGGTAATCCTGGTAATCCTGGTAATCCTGCTACTCAAGGAAATCAAGGTACACCTGGTGGACCTGGTGTAGGAGGAACTGCTGGTAATCCTGGGACTCAAGGTAACAAAGGGAATGGAGGTCATACTCCTGCTGCAACTGGTGGACCTGGCACACCTGCAACTACAAATGCAGCAAATGCTCTTGGTGGATGGAATAGTGTTTATAGTGGTAACATGGGTGGAAATAATGCGCACCAAAGAGTAAATAATGGAGATAGAAATAATCGATTACGTATGATTAATGGCACGCATTCCTTAATACAAATAGGTCCTGGGCATCACACTAATGTTTTTACTAATAGCGGTAATCAGTACAGTGTTAGAAGAATGTCTATTTATGCTTCGCAAGGTATACCTCATGGAAATATAAGTTCCCATAATCCCAAACATGATCTCTCAAAAGGTGGAGGTGGCTCAGGAACAACTTTGCCTGCTATTAATGGTGCGGCAGGAAATGATGGTACTCATAATCCTGGAAGACCTGGCGGTGCTGCTGGCCCTTCTCATACTGGAAATGTTTCTGTCGATAATAATAGATAGCCTAAATAAAGGAGAATGAAAACTTTTACTTCTTTTGACATCTAGTCATAGGAATATATTATGAAAATAAGTGTTTTAGGTGGTGGTACCTCAGGGTTAACCACTGCTTTAGTCCTCAAAAAATCAACCAACCATAGTATCAATATAATAAAAGGTAAAGACATCATCGGTGTCGGTGAGGGTACCACTGAGCACTGGAGACTGTTTTGCGACATTACTGGAATCACATTTGAAGAACTCATAAAAGAATGTGATGCTACATTTAAGTATGGCGTCAGATTCACTAACTGGGTCGACGATTATTATTGCCACCAGATCAGTAATGAACCCAATAGAATTCCCCATCTATACAACTTTCCAGTACAAATGAAAAGATACGCCACGGGCAACTCTTATGATGCTCTCGGTGGTAGTAAAGATAATAGAGCATATGTTGACGAAGAAAATGATTCTTGGTATTTTCCTAATCAGTTACATATGGACAATGGATTATTAAATGATTTTCTGGTTAAGAAATGTAAAGAAAATGGTATAGACATACATTATGATGAAATTAGAAATGTTAACATAGGCACCGTAGTAAACTATCTAGAAAGTGAAAATCAAAAATACGAGGCAGACTTTTTTGTTGACTGCAGTGGATTTCATAAAGTTTTAGTGAGCAGGATACCAGATTATCAGTGGATCTCGCATAAAGATCATCTTCTCATAGATAGAGCCATACCATTTCAAGTACATAATATCGAAGAGCATGATTTTTTCACTGGTGCAATAGCAATGGATCATGGTTGGATGTGGAAAATACCAACACAATCAAGAACTGGTATGGGTTATGCTTATTCAAGTCAGCATTATGATGAGTTTAAGGCGATCATTGAAATAAAAGAGTACATGCAGAATTGGGATGACACACTTAGACTTCCCATTATTTTTGAAGCAGGAAAGATGAATAAATGTGTGGTTAAGAATGTTGCAGCATTGGGATTAGCATCGAATTTTTTCGAACCATTGGAGGCAACAAATATCACATCTAGTATTTTAACAGCTATCATGCTAGCAAATACAATACATTATTATGGAAGTCCATTTTTTGAAAATACTATGAATAACTATTTTGATAAGTTATGTGAAAATTTATCGACATTTATTCAGGCACATTATCTGGTCGAAAGAGAGGACACTGATTTTTGGAAATCTGTTAAGTATGAATCAAAACCTTATGATTACTTACAGGAATTATTAGAAAAGGTGAGACATTGTGGACTGCTGACAGATTTAGATATTAGAGAACCTCAGATGTTATTCTATGCACCAAATTTTAATCAGATATTTTATCATATGGGTTTAGTAGACTTAGGAGTACTGAGACAAAAATATGCCGAAAATCTTCCTAAAGATTATGCTCCTGTGATAAATGATATGTGCATGGATTCTAGAGAATATTACGATGGGCCATATGTAAGCACCCGTGAATGTATTTTGGCTGTTAGGGACAATAAGAAACCTTCTGATTTGAGAGAAAAATGGAATTGGTAACAACAACAGATATAAAGAAAGAAATAAAAGTAAATTTTGAATACCCAGAGAGTAGGGGTAATGATTCTTTTATAGGAGTTTATGATATCGGTGATCCAAAAATATGCAATAACATCATTGATAAATTTGATGAGTTGATGCAACTGGACGATAAAGATTTAGAATCTAAAGAGCTGGTTAGAGATAAAAAAATTCTTAAAGATGGTTCCAAACGACCTATTAATCAAAGATCAGATAGTGCATTATTTTTTCTAGACAATTTTTGGAATGATGATATTTCAGAACTCAATGGCTGGTTGCAGACATGTTTGAATCTATATATGGAAAAATTTGCTATTAACTCTAAGATATTGTCTACTTGTGTTAAAGTCCATAGTGTAGAACCAGGTGGTGGATATCATGTTTTTCATTATGAGCAGTCCCATGGTTTAGAAAATGCTATTAGATTTCTAACTTGGATGATTTATCTTAATGACTTAGATGAGGAAGATGGTGGTAATACAGAATTTTTGTATCAAGGTGTAAAGGTTCAACCTAAAGCAGGAAGATGTCTTATTTGGCCCTCAGGGATGACGCATCAGCATAGAGGCAATGTTGCTTGGAAAAGAAAAATTTATGCCACAGGGTGGTTTGATTGCGATCAGGTCGAGTAATATGTCTCCATTAAAATCAACATATTATTATTTTAATAATCACCTAAAGCATGATTTTTGTGATGATGTGGTGGATTATATTAACAGCACAGATCTTGAGCAAGCATTAGTCACTCCAAATAATCCAGAAGATGGCCCTAGCAAAGTTGATCTGGTTCAAAGAAGAACTAAGGTCAAGTTAATAGAGTTTGGTGTTGAGAATAACACACTGGAAAGACTAATCACATTAGAAATGTGGAGAATATTTACATTAGTAAATAACTACTATCAATATGATATTGAGCAAGATACTCTTACTGTGCAACTAACAAAATATACATCCGAGGATAAAGGGTGGTACGATTGGCACCAAGATGATTCTCTTTTTCTTTATAAACCAAGAAAACTTTCTATTTCAGCAGTGCTGAGAACTGCCGAAAAAGGTGGTGTTTTTGATTTGGGCGATGGAGGATGCAGTGAATTTGAACAGACTATTGGATCTATAATAGTATTTCCTTCTTTTATGTATCATACTGTTACGCCTGTAGAGAAGGGTGAGAGATACAGCATTGTTGCTTGGGTATCGGGGGAACCATGGAGATAAAAGATCTATATGTTATTAAAAATTTTATGCCATATGGATATTCTCATGTAGTCAGAGGTGAACTTATGAGTCCCGATCCAGGATTATCGACATGGAACTGGGGTGCATTACCCTCTGGTGATGGCCGAGGGTCAGGTCTTGTAAGTGTAAACTGGTATACGTTACCTCAAGGACACCAAACTTTTTGGAATCCTATAATTCATGCTGCAGAAAAGGAAATAAGAAATAATATTAGTGATGAAACAGTAAGAGTGGTTCAAGCAAGAGCAGTTGGAATGACAGCAGGAATGTATGGCGGTAAACACGTCGATGAGATGAGCACTCTTCCTTGTTGGGTTGTCCTTTATTATCCACAAACCTTACGGGACATTGATGGTGGGAGGACTATGGTTTATGATCAACAGGGAAATATTTTACTGAATCAGACTCCTGAAGAAAATACTTGTATTATATTCAAAGGTGACCTAGTTCATGAGATAACGCCATTAACTCCACACTTTTACAATCAACTTCGTATATCCATTAACCTTAAACTAGAAGTAAATGATGAGAAGGAAATAAAACCAGATGGAAGGGAATATGACTAGATTAGTTTTTTCTTTGTTGTTATCAATAGAAAACAAAAAAGATTGTGCTATAGATGATGTTTGCCTAGACATGTATCATGAATATAAAGATCAAATAGTAAAAATGCAATGCGAGTATGCTGAATACTGTGGAGCAGACTATAGATTGATAGAAGATCATGATTATTATACAAAAGAGTTTTATCCTGAATATAGGGAAAGGTTTCCTTATGTTACAGATTTTGATATAATACAATATTACAAGATTAAGGCATTTGAAACTTTCTGCGATCATTATGACGAAGTTTTATTTTTGGATTTCGATGTTCTACCTGGAAATAAAAGAGCAAATTTTTTCGAAGAGTTTGATTTGTCTGAGTTATTTGCGATACGCCAAACACAACTTCCTGGTGAGCATAGTGAATTGGAGGGTCTTAGTTCACAGTATAGAAAAGGATTGATAACAAGGTTTCTGTTAAATCGAAATAACTTTATGCGTCAATGGGTTGATGTTTTTAATTTCAATACAGGTGTGATGGGTGGCACAAAGAAAAGTTTTGCTAGTTTGGATTATTTTGATACTCTACACGAAATCTTACCTATTATCAATGAACATGGATTTCAGCAGATTAGGGACATTGATAAAGATTTGAAGGGTGGGTCAAATATTATATATTCCAATGAGATTGCTATGACATATGCAATAATGAAAGATGACAAACCATATCAAAACATAGAATATGAATGGAATTATGATATAGCAAAAACTGACAAATGCTACCTTCATCACTGTCAACAGCATCCTATTTTAAACTTTAGATTAACAGGTAAAGATCCAGAGATAGATTTATGGACAGGATTTTAATGCAAGAGTGCAAACTATCTTTTGATTCATTTTGGAAAACAACACTCACAGACTTTGAAGCATTCAATCAGGATGCTTTACAAATGACGAAATTTGTTACTAGTATAATAAATCCATTGTCGATCGATGTCATAACGCATTGTGGTACATATATGAGCAAAAGATTAGGAAATCCTGAATGGTTAGATCCACTAAAAGAGCATGTATTCAATGCAACTGCGCAACTCCTTCCTGAACCATTTAATAATAAAAATGATTATTTATTTGATGCGTGGATAAATCTAAGTGGAAAGGATGATTATCAAGCCATACATAATCATGCTCCAAGAGAAACCACTTCAGAGGAAATAGAGGGTACAGTTGAAGCACCTATGCTTTGTATAATGAGTGGTACATATGGTCTACAGATTATAGATGGTCACGGAGGATTATTTTTTTGGAATGAATACACTAGTAACTGTTTTAAAACACTTATTTTAAAACAACCAGAAAAAATAAAGATAGATTACAGATCTGGAGAATGTATTTTATTTTCTCCGTATACTTATCATTCTACTGGCATGAATATGATAGACCAAAAAAGAATTTCTTTATCATTTAATGTTATGATAGAACCCAATCCAATAGTTCTCAACAATCAGATATGATTTCTGTACTATGTACTAAATGGGGTACAAAATACGATAGTGATTATGTTAATCGACTGCATTCTATGGTTTGCAGACATCTTTCATTAGATTTCAAATTTTACTGCCATACTGAAGATTCCCAAGGTCTAGACAAGGACATAATTACGATACCCATAGATGATGATCTAGAGGGATGGTGGAATAAGATGTCATATTTTAAGTTTGATCTTGGCCAATGTATATCCTTTGACCTCGATTTGATTATTCATGGGAATATTGATAATCTTATTACTTCTGATTTTCACATGATAAAATGTTATTGGAAAGATAAAAGTAACTACGGGGTAGATATTTCGGACAGAAATCAAGGATATGATATGAGAGATATTCTCTGCAACTCATCGGTTATGTCCTGGGTAAATCGTGAAGATGTGTGGGAAAATTTTAATAAAAGAAGAAAATGGTATCTATACAAATATATAACAGATGATCGTTATATGCATTGGGAGAACGTAAAGTATAATGAATACCCGCCAGGAATCTTTTATTCGTACACACAAGGATCAGATTTTGATTTAGATAATGAGCCAGGTAAGTTTCGTCCAGATCATAATGTCTGTATTTTTCATCAGGACCCAAAACAACACACTCTAGAAGATTCTTGGATCAAAGAGCACTGGAAATGATAATAAATAAATCTAAAATATCTATTAAATATACTATTGATGAATATGATGTATATCAAGGAGGTAGAGTAAAGTGTTATGTGCACAAGGATAAAAAGGTAGTATGGAAATTTCACGAAGATCCAGATAATATAATAAAGTTTCATAATTTTATAGATGCATTTGAATGGAGAACTGCTTCACTTCTAGGGCAAACTAAGATTATTGAAAATAATTTATGTTTATCATACGAATACATGCCAGATATACCATTTGAATATGATCTGCAGGAGTTTTTTGATTATATAGATGAAACTTACAATAGATTAAAAGATGATAAAACCAAAAAATATTTTAGACGAGCTCACCAAGAGGCATTTGTGAGATGGGATAAAGATATGATGTTTTTAGATGAAAATGTAAAACACCATAACTTAGGATTCAAAAACAATATGATCTATGTTAGAGATATACATAATCCATGGGTAAATAATGATACCACTACATCGAGTTGAAATAAACATAACAGAGTTATGTAATAGAACATGCTATTTTTGTCCGAGAGCAGTAGACTATCCTAATAAAAATCTTCACATGACACCTGAAGTAGCTGAGCAGGTTTTTATACAGACTGACCCTTACACTACTTTTATTTCTATGGCAGGCAGAGGAGAACCTTTGCTTGGAAAACATTTGTATGAGATTTGCGAACTCGCAAAGAAACACAAAAGGCATATGAGGATTATTACTAATGGAGATACTCTAGATAAACACATCGATGAGTTGGATAAAATTTTCAATCTTAAGTATCCGAGACAAAGAGCGATAATCCAAGTTAACTGTTATGATGGACCAAAGCAAAAGACTGAGTGGTCTGAGACATATAAAGAGTTTAAGGCGATCACATTTGATGACAAACATCAAACTGCCAAACCACAGGAATGGGAGTGGGGAACTGACATTACAAATAGAGGTGGTTTTATGTGGCAAACAGAGAGATTGGAGTTTCTGAAAAAACCTTGCTTCTTTCTCTGGTATAAAACCTTTATAGACTACAATGGCAATGTAAATCTATGTTGCCATGATTGGACTCACATGAGAAACTTTGGTAATATAATGGAGAAACCTTTTTCTGAAATCTGGGAGGGTGAGGAACTTAATGAGTACAGAAAAATCTTAGAGAATGGTGAGCGATGGAGATTACCAGAGTGTAAAAACTGTGATAACTTTCAGGAGTGGGATAAACAGAACTTGTATTATGGGTACAGGAAACACCCTGCCCGTACATTTTTTGAAAGTAATCTGTTGTGAAATATATCCCTGTGTCCACTGGACTGGGCGATATTATTTTGTGTATGTCTTACTGCGTCGAAAATAGCATTAAGTCTATAACCTTCCCGAGTAAAAATGACTGCCTTATAGCAAATACATATCTAGATTATTTTAATAATCCTCCAGTATCTTTTAATAACAATGTTGAGTTTCATCAACCCTATCAGTTCATACCATACACGGAAACTACAAAGTTATTAAAGTCCAAATATCGATGTCTTTACAGTGATAAAATTTTTATCAATCTTGTAGTGGGTAATGGTCCAAAGGCGATTTCAGAGAAGGATGCTAAGTTCTTACAGAACGAGCTAGGAATGCCTCCCTTAGAATCTAGTCAGTCTATATCTTATAGTTCCTATTCTCTTACTAACTATTTTGCTAAACATTATAAGGTTGAAAAATACAGCAGAGATTATGAGAGAAATATGGAAAACTTCGCGATTGAGCATAAAAAGAAAAATGATGCTTTAATCGATAGCAAACTTTGTATAACAACTGAGGGTGGGTGCGCATGGCATGCCCATGCTTGTGGTGTACCCGTGATAATCATCAGGAAAGACGATGTTTTTAGGCAACCTCATGAGAGATTAGCTCATGACCTAAGAGCATGGTGTCACAACGTAAGAGAGGTTTTAAAATATGTTTAAAAGGTTATGCTTCTCATATCTTGTTTCCGGTAAAACTGGTTTCGGGAGCACTGCACATTTTAAAATCCCACACTACTTCAAAAATGTAGATTCAATCAAAAAACGTCACAAAAAATATGCTGATTTTTGTGGTGCTGAATATAAGTTCGTTACAGATGGCGAGCAGTTTGAATCCTTTTTCCTAATGATGACATCAAAGTATCCATTTCTTAGAGACTTTGATGTTATATCAAATTTCAAACCTTATTTAATAAATGAATTTCTGAAGGATTATGATGAGGTTTTATACCTAGATGTAGATATATTTCCTGGCTATATACAGAAAAACTTCTTTCAATCTTTCAACTTGGATGATGGAGTTGCTTTATGTTTCAGACAGCCTAAATGGATTAATGAGATAAATGAAGATAAACTCAGAATCAATCCAATCTTTCGTAAATGGTTTGTATCAAAAACTATGGCCGAACAAAATGGATTCAGTCCACATTCAGACATAGTAAACTACAATACAGGTGTGGTCGGAGCAACTAAAACATCATTCAATAGATTAAACTATTTTGAGAATCTTGATGTGCTCAAGATGATAAATGAAACAGACTTTGGTATGATACAGAACACTGAGAAAAAGAAAAAACATTTCTTTTCATGTGAGGTTATGTTTCAATATTGTGATTTGAGAGGTAATAATTTATTTACTGACATAGGTGATAAGTGGAACTGTTTTAAAGATTATGACTGCGGTCAATATTTTATACATGCTTCAAGTAAAGAAATGTATGCTAGAGCCACCAATACAAACTATTCACATTGAACTTACGAACAGATGTAATGCTAAATGTCCTCAGTGCACAAGAACCATAATCGGCATTGAAAACTTTATAGACCTACCTTTAGAATATATACAGACAGCAGTCGATTCAAAATATACTGATCTTAAAAATCTTGTATATTGTGGTAACTACGGTGATCCTTTGATGTCTCCATATTTTATGGACATCGTTGAAAGCATACGCATTCCGACCGAGGTCCATACAAACGGATCTATAAGATCAGAATCTGACTGGCGTAAACTAGGATCACTTGAACATTTGACCGTAAGATTTCATATTGATGGCGACGAAGAGAATAATAAAATCTATAGGGTCGGGACAGTTTATGAAAAAATTTTAAGAAATGCCTTTGAGTTTATAGGTGCTGGTGGGAAGGCAATATGGGTTTTTATCCCTTTCAAGCATAACATAGATAGTATGAACAATCTAACTAAACTTGCTAAAAACATGGGATTTCAGGACTTTGAGATTAGAGATAGTTATAGAGTTGGTGGTGGCATTGAACCTGTTGAGATGAAACCAGTTGTTAAGAGGGATAAGTGTAAACTCGAGGAAAGTGAGGTTTATATTTCAACAGAGGGTAGAGTTTATCCTTGTTGTTGGACAGGTTCAGAAGATTACAAAGAAGTCTATCGACCAGAATCTTTTGATGCTCGGATTGAAAGTTTTATCGATGGTATTGAATATGATCGTACTTGTTTTAGAAAGTGTGGAAGATGATAATATCAGAACGAGAAGACAAAACAGTCTACAGGGATGGCGACAAAATCATAAAGACAGGACCTGAGTCAATAATAAAAGATGAGTATTATTGGTATAATGCTGTGTCAAATACTTCTATCCTGACACCAAAGGTCTATGAAAAATCTAAAAGAAAAATAGTTTTAGAGTACATAGAGGAAGATGCTGTACTTGACATGTTCAGTGCCATGGCTTTGAAAAAGTATATAGTTGAAATGTCAAATATAAAAGCACCACAGAAAAACTTTAATGAGTTCGCAGAATATAGAAATCCTGAACTGCTATCACGAAAGGATGAATACGAGCAACATTATTCTTTAATGCATGGTAACCTTACGCCTAGAAACATTTTATTTACGACAAGGGGTCCGTATTTGATTGATCCTCTGATAAGGTATAACTATGAAGGACCTCCGATGTTCAATTCTTATCTTATAGATTATGGATCTTTGTTTTATTCTTTGGATGAATACAAACTTATAATAAAAGATGACTATCATGGTCTAGTCGAGGAAATTTATGAAAAGACTAATTTATTCCGTACTAATTGAAATACCTTCGACAGATTGGGGCATCGGTCATCCTTTACGTCATATTTACTGGGATTTCAAGGATAAGATAGTAGAATACAAAAAGAGATATGCAGATCACTGCCTTGCAGACTACAAGTTGTTTGAGGATTTTGGTGATTTTGAAACCTTTCCTGAGATGTCAGTTTACGATAACATTCAATATTACAAACTGCATTTGCTTAAAGAGTTAGCAAAAGAATACGATGAGGTTTTATATTTGGATTTTGATGTTATCCCCATGCAACCTATAAACTTCTTTACTGCTTTCGATCTTCAAAGCTATTTGTGCCTGAAATCTAAGACATATCCTGTAAACAGAGATATTTTTAAACAAACACCGAGTTCAAGAAGAGGTTATGTTGCCTCATTTTTGTTAGATGAAATGCCAAGGCAGTATATAAACTATAATACAGGTGTGGTTGGAGGTTCAAATAATATCTTAAGTAAAATACCATTTTTCCAAGAGCTGTCTGTTGTTATTCCAAAACTGCAGATAACTCTCTTCCCTGACTTCACAAATCTGACTGATAATGCTGTCAGATATTCAAATGAAGCCATACTCACATATATTATCAAACGATATAACATACCTACCAAGAACATAGGCGAGATCTGGAACAACGATTCACCTGTTGAAGAGAACTGTTTTCTGCGCCATTTTGGTGCTAATAAACAACTTATGCGAGATTTCCTAAACCCTAAATAAACTGAACAGTTTTATTTTAGGGGACTCATGCCTGCACCAGCATCCAGATTAGATTTTAAAAACTACTGTCTGCGTAAACTTGGCGCACCCGTCATTGAAATCAACGTCGCCGATGAACAACTTGAAGATCGGATTGACGAAGGACTGCAAAAATGGTCTGACTACCACTTC
>CEPT01031012.1_pt1 | contig 12615 bp, 17 predicted proteins | sample 356221 | NCBI WGS metagenome assembly CEPT01 (sample SAMEA2620081, study PRJEB7988) | marine metagenome | isolation source: saline water (ENVO:00002010), including | reverse complement strand
GTGCCATAGACTGCTTGAGTAAACCCATAGAAATGAATATATCTCGTGACAGAGGAAGAAGTGCTTGTTGTTAAAGTCAGTCCTTCCTGCAGTGTAATCATTCCCAGAGCCAACTCATCTCCTGTGTGCAACCTGAAGACATCTTGTGTAAATGAACTCGTAGTGGTTGGACTTGAGCTCGTAGAAACGACAATCGCTACCAATACTGATGACAAGACCCCGTCACCTATTACGGTTCTGCCTATAGGACCGAAGGCTCCACTTATTATGTAGTTCTTGTCCTCTGAGGTTTTTGTTGCGGGAACTGTTAAGGTTATAGGACTACTTAAAATTGCTACTATAGTTCCATTAGCAACACCTGTGGCAACTGTATTTGACGACGCTAATCCTGTTGTGTTGAATGAAAAGTTTTTCTTTTCTCCTTCCGAAAAAAGAGTAGAGGCTAGTGTTCCTGCATTTACATGACTCACCGCGTCAAATGTCTTTAGCTTCATTGCCTGACCGCTTGGTATCTCAAGTGTGCTGTCATCAACAGTAGTGAAGGAGCCGTTTACGCTTGAGGTGAAAGAGGAATGCACCCCGGAATGATTTATAGCCCTCAACCAGAAGTAGTAGACCGTCCCGGCTGTGAGCCCGTCCTGTACTCCGAAGTTAAATATAGATGTCGCGCTCGGTTCTCCATAGATCGTCTCAACTAGGTCCGTGTCGTCGGTAGGCGTGGTATTGTTTGTCTTCCGGTAGATTTTTACCGCCCTCAAGTCTGCGTCGCTAGGGTTAGTCCACGACAAGCCTATCTGGAAAGACTTGCCACTTCTTATGCTCACGTTAGTAGGGGCGTTTGGAGCGCTTGAGACAGCGGTTATTGTCAGATCGCTCAGAGTAGTGAAAGCCGATACAGAGCCGTTCTTTCCTACGTTTCGTAGTCTTATCTGGTAGGTTTCGCCTACAGCGACGTTAGGAATGTTCGCGTTGGTAGTTTTGGGTCCGGTCGTTAAGGACCTGTAGCTTGACTCTGAGTCTAGCTTGAACTGTATTTCAGTGTTTACGATAGTAGGGTCGTTTCTTGCCGTCCAAGTCACAAGAATGTTTATCTTGGTCTGGACCCCTTCCTTAGTTGCTGTCTGAGCTCTATTCGCTCCCGTCACGCCCAGTAAAGCGCTTGTGCCTACGTTTTGTATGGCAGCAGCTGCAATCTCCGTTGAATACTCGTTTGTCGCGAAATCGTACACTGCCGTGTCTATTTCCTTGAGCTGAAGCCTTGTCCCGAGGAAAGGTGTTCCGTCGGACTCTGTGACGTCTAGACTCACCGATACAACCTCAAAGAGCTTGTTTGAGAACGAAAGCCTTGTATTAGTGACATTCACGTAGTCCTTAGGCTGAAGCTTCATAAACTCCAAAGAAAAGACTCCTGAGAACGTTGCTGTCTGTCTCTGGTGAAGCAGCGCGATCTTTTGGAGTCTCTGCGCCATGGTTGAGGTCGTTGTGAAAGGGAGCCTTACCTCCATTGTCTTTACGTAATTAGCGGAGGACTCTCCGGAAGGCGTGTCTTGTGTGAGGAACGTAGACGACTGGAATACTGGCGCGTCCGTTCCTATGTATTTATTGCTTGCGTCCGTGTATATTCCCTTCACCGTGTTGAAAAGACCTCCTGTAAGGTTCTTCTTCGTCACAGTTATGTCGGAAAGGCAGTCGTCATCAGTGATAGTCAGACTAGCCGTCTGGTTTGCGCCTGCGAAGACGTTGAACTTTCCATTTGAATAAGTGAGTGAGCCCGCCATAGAGGCTAGGCAAGCCTGAATGAACTCGTGCATGTCTGCCCCCATATCCGTGAAGCCGTTGCATGTATACCTTCTCTCATTTCCCCCTCCGTTGAGTGATACGGTTTGGTCGCAGGTGTTTGCGGCAGCGGCGAACCCTCCCGCGTTAGTAGTGTCGTTTATTTCGTCAGAGGTTGCCTTGAGTCCGTAGGTCGTATCCATTAGGAAGTCCCGGATAATAAGAGCCGGATTGGACCTCTGTAAATCTGAGTTAGAAATAGCGCCTGTCCTCGGGTCAAAGATGTTCTTTCCTTTAATAACGAACGAAATCTGAGGAACCTGTCCTAAAAACTCTGGGTCGTAGATCAGTTCCATGTACACGTATGCGCAGTCCGTGAATTTATGTGTGTTAGGTACCGCAACAGCGCCTAGCGTAGCTCTAGCCAAACCGTCGTGCGCTGTCTGGGAGCCGTCATGGAAGGTGAACCTAATTAATCTGCCACTTGTAAAGGCATTTGCGTTTCCAGTATTTGTAAAGGCAGGGTTTGCAATCTCAAAAACTGTCTCTCCACTGATTGTTGATGACGCAGTGCCAGAGGATATAGTGATAGATGTGTCATTGATTATTACTTGCTCAAGGCTTTCTATCTCATGGCCCGCGAGGACAATGAACATGGATAATTTATTATTATCTGCGCCTGTAGACTCCATTTGTGTGACTGTTCCACCTATCCTAGTTTTACCGTAAACGACCTGCCGCGGTGCGTTAGCGTTTCTTTGGGAAGTCTTTGTTCCGAAGTTTGTTTGTGCGACCTGAGGTGGGTCCGGCGCAAGCATCATGCTTAGACCCGTAGTGGCAAAGGCAGCTACGGCGCTAAAGGCTATAAATGCTTCTACCCCAGCAAGACCCGCGAAACCGAAGCCGGTCATAAAAGCACTTCCTGCAAGTGCAGCACCACCCGTGAGGACTACTATCCCGGCTATCGCCGCGGCTACAAGTGCCGCCTTGAGAGCCTTAGCCATTTCTTATCCTCCAGACCTTCTTCGCCGTTAGGTTTCCTTTGAAAGTAAAGCCGTCTTCGCAGACGCAGGCAATCATGTTCCCGGTGCATACTCCGACGAGCTCTTCGCCGTTCTCGTCCTTGACTAAAGCTATGTCGCCTGCTGTTATGAACATCTTGTCAATTATGTCTAAGCCCCATTCCCTAAGGTATTTGGTCATTATCTTGTTAAGGCTTCCCTCAGTGGCTATAAACTCCATGGCTTCGTTCTTGTTCTTCCAGTGCGACTTTAAAGGTAGATCGCCCGTCATTGCTTTTATCGCATCAATGCCGAATATGCAGCAATCCCATTTTCCCCACTTGAAGGGCTTGTCTCTACTGTCGTTTATGAACTCATAGAGCTTGCTGTCCCACTGTTCTTTTTTCGCTACCTTCAATTCATTCCTCAGTCATTTTTTAGAAGCCTGTCGGTATCGTGCCTAGTACGCCAATTCCCGGTACGCCGTAGATACCTCCGACAACAGGTGCGGTAGGAACGGTGGACTCTCTTCCCCAGAATATCTCCTTCTCAAGGTTAGACTGAACGAACTTGAAGGCTGTATCGGCACTGTCTATGAACTGCTGCGAGCCTCTGTTGTATCTCAGTTGAGAGGGTCGCTCTAGATCAACCAGTCTGCTCTCCGCGCTTACTGCTACGGTCATTCCCTCTATATTGTCGTTTACAGCCATTTGAAGCATGCGACCCGAGAACAGCACCATTGTGCCCTTCACTTCGTTTGTGCCTCCGTCTAGGAAACCAAGGAATATCTGTATCTTTCTGTTCTGGTACTGCTCCGAAAGAGCTAGGTTAAGAACAGTTTCGTCCATGCCCGAAAGGGTCACTGTTATCCCATTGCTCTTGAGCTCTTGTGTCTCGTCTACCCCGCTGAATGAAAGTGCGGTTCCTGCCCCTAGGTAAGTCTCACTGCTTATTGATATATCGTCCTTCCCGGTCCAGAGCCTTACTGTCTCTGTGTCAAACTGCGCTTTTATAGCGAAGAAAGGGAACGTTCTGTCCTCGGTGAGCGCGGTTAGTACCTTAGTGTCTATGCCTTGTCTTGTTGCCATTATATTGCCTCCACGCAAGAAAAGGATATCTGGTAGACAGAAGTGCTATTTGCCGACCAGTTTACGTCGTTTTCTATTAACCTGAATAAACCTTTTGCATTGTTAAATTTTACTAGTTGGTTGTCCGCTAAGTCCTGACGAAGCTTCGGTTCTATCCCGACGCTGTACTTGTTAGGCGTTCCTGATGTTTCTACGCTTACCTCGGTCACTAGAACCAACTGAACAGGCTGATTGCTGGTAAGCGTTCCCGAAAGAACTCCTAGATAGTCGCCCACAGCAAGTGTCCCGGTCGCGCTATTGGTGTCTCCTAGCAGCGAAAGACCCTGAGCGCCCTTGATGTTCTGCTGTATCTTGCAAGACGCGGTGTTTGACTCTGTCGTTAAGTTGGTATCTACCACAATGACTGTAGAGCTTGTGACAGTCGTTATCTTATGGGTTCCGTTGTTAGCCTCATTATTTGCGCCAGTCACGACAATATAATCTCCCACATTAGCGTTGTTAAATGTTCCAGCACTGTCTGTTATAGTGTTCCCAGAAAAACTTAATGTCAGACTTGTGCCATTAATTCTTTTATTGGCTTTCAAATCATTGCTGTCATAAGTGCCTTGTCCAGTCTTAGCGTCCGGGTCTGTGAATTGAAACACGTTAGTAGGTCCTTTCAATCTAGCTAAAAAGGACTGCCAGTTAACAGCCTGGGTCTTATTGAGAGGGGGAAGGCTGACGTTAGCCTGCCAAAAGTTCGCGTCAAACTCCTGTGTCTTCTGTTGTCCTGTGAATGGACTGATTGTTTGTCCTATGGTTCTGACTAGCGTGAACTCGCTAGACAGAAAGTTAGGGGTTGTAGGCATTGTTATTTCTTTAGACATTATCTTTTTCCTCTAATTCCTTTTTGAAAGCTTCCGCCTCTCATAGTTGACTCTAAGACTGCTGCCTTGGTCACGTCAGATATCTGAGGCATTAGCTTCCTTACCTCTGCTCTTACCGTAGGCACAAGTCCTGTGCTGAAATTTACGCTTTGGTTTATAACTACACCTCCGCCTGCATTTACAGATCGTGTGTCGGCTGCGTTCATAATTCTTCCGGGAGTATGCGGAACGAACAACTCCGGACCTCTTTCCCCGACAAGCATAGCCTGTCCGTGAGCAGCCCTTCCGCCTGAAGCTGCTGCTGCAGGTGTTCCTCCTCCTCCTGTGGTAAGACCAACCGCGCTGAAGACAGAATTAAGTATGGGCTCTATGACTGCCAGTCTGAGGAAGGTCGCTATTATCTCCGAAACCATCATTTTTGCGAAGTTCTTGAAACTATCCATGACGCTCTCGCCCTCTATCAAGGCGTCAGTGAATTCCCGGGAGAGTGTCTGTGCCCCCTCTTTCATTATGTTGTCTAGTTCCGTCATAGCCTTAGTCGTCTTCTTGGTAGTTTCTTCTACCGTCTGGTTTGCTTTTGGCAGTGACTCCTCAAGCAGAATGATGAACTTTTCAAGATTAGCTATCTTGTCTTGGTCCGCGAGCATGGTCGCAAATTGCATTGTATCGGTTAGACCGGAACCTGAATTAGCCGACGTCTCCTGTAGAGAGGCAAGTCTTTTCCTAGCTTCGTCTAGGGCTTTGACCGGGTCTGATTCAGTTATCCCGGTCGCTATCCTTAGATCGCCTATCGTTTGTATTCCTGCGGCGGCACGGACTATCATTGCTGAGGCACTTGCCATTCTGGTAAGCTCGTCTGCAAGACCTTTTAGCAAGCTGTCAAGACCGCCCTCAAATATAGCGTTCTTTAACTCCTTGAAGGCTATAGTCATGTTAGACGTCTTGGTGGATAGATTATCCATTTTGTTTTCCATGGCTCCACCGAACCTCTGTTCCATTCCCTGAATAAGAAGGTCAACCATGTGCGCGGCCCCTTCGGCTGTCTGTCCGAACTTACTTAACTCCAGTCTAGTCACGCCTAGGGCGTCGGTTAGTATCTTGGTTGCAGGTATTCCTCTGTCGTCTAGCTGGTTAATCTCTTCTAGACCCAAGCCACCTGCAGCCGATCTTTGAACCAATCTGACCATAGCGTTGAAAGCGCCTAGCTGGTCAATTGAGGTAGAGGCCGTATCTGCGAAGGTCTGCAGCATATTTAGGTTCGGTTCTATACCCGCCCCTTTTAGAGATATAAAGGCTCTAGTGACGTCTTCTATCTGGAAAGGAGTCGTCTGCGCGAATTTAAGCACTTGGTTGAAGGCTGCTGTTCCCCTGTTTATACTTCCGAACACTTGGTTCAAGGAGTCCTTCATGTCCTCAAACTCTGAGCCAACTCTAGCTATGTCTCTCACCTGCCCTATAGCTAGAAGACCTGCCCCTACACTTGCTAGGAGTGGCAGCATTCTTCTAAGGCTTCCTATCATCGGAACAAAGGCTGTGCTTCCGGTCTTCCCGGCATTTCCTATCCTGCCCTGAATATTCTTAAGCTTGGACTGCAGGTCTTTAGTGTCCGCCTTAATCTCAACTATTAACTGGTCTACTGTCTTTGCCATTAGTCTGGGTATAACTCCATTAAATTATTTAGTTCGTCCCGGGACATGGCATCTTGCTCGGCAGCGTGGAATTGTTTAAATCCCTTTATAACGCTATACATTTCTACCGGCGAAAGGTTCCAAAAGTCGTCGGGTCTCATCTGTATTGTGCCTATGCAAATCTGCATATAATCGGACCAGCCGATATTTTCGGCTAGTTCGCTGCTTCTTGCTTTCCCTCGCTCTCCTCTTTATCCTCCGGGTCGCTGAGAGTAGTAGCAAGAAGTTTAGCTACTTCTGTGCTTGCTCCTACAATTCCTATCTTTGATATTATATTGCCTATATCCTTATCGCTTAAGTCGTTTCCTCCGCCTCGTAAGGCTGCTCTTAGTACCACGATAAGTTCAGAAATTCTTATGTCTGCCTGTGAAATTCGGCTCGCGAGTTTTAGTATGCCTTGGTCAAGTTCCGTCTCTATTCTCACGAGGGCGTCTATCGTAAGCCTCGCTTTGTAGGACTCTTCCCCTAACTGTACTTGTACTTCACCCCTTAGTGGATTCGTCATTTGACTTTGCTCCTGAACTTCCCTTTGGAAGCTCTAATGTTAGATATATAAGATCGTCACGCTCGTCAATCCTTATCTCAAGTACGCCGTGAGTTTTACCTCCGAAAGATATCTCGGATAAGTCTTTGCCTAGGACATTCGGCAACGATAGAACGCCCCTATGGAGCGTTCCTAAGATCGTGTTCTTACCTTTCTTTATCTCAACAGTTTTCATTTATCTTATGCCGCTGCAAATGATACTGCGCCAGATGACTCAAGTGTCACTGAGTATGTAGCTTCTCCGTTGTACTCTCCTGCAAACTCAAGAGATGTAATTTGAAAACTACCTGAATAAGTGCCTAAGTCTGGAATAACAAAACTGTATGCTATAAAAGAAGAAGCTCCGAATGAAGTCCTTAATTGTTGCTCTGATGTTGAGTCTGTGAAGACCCCGGACCCACTAATTGTCATAGACTGTATTCCACCTTGAGGTAAGAGCGTTCTGTTATTAGAAGAGTCTTTATTAGTAATATCAACCATTTCGTCATTCAAGGTGATAGATGAGGAACGTAAACCACCGACGGTGACCAAACTTCCGCTTACCGTTGCCTTTATGAGAACTGCTGAACCTTTCTGTGCTGCCATAATTTTTCTCCTATTATGAAGTTCCTAAAATTATTGCACGAAATCGCATGACACCGTGTCTGGTTATCCCGTCTGGGTCCCTTAGTATATCACTGAACTCAAACCTGATATTCACAAGATTGAAGCCCGTGACACTTATGTTTGTATTGTGAAGTAAATCGTGAATTCGGTCAATTATATTCTTGCATTCTTTTGCCCCTGTATACTGCGACCAGACATGGATATTAATAGTAAACTCTCCTCCGTCTAGGTCTTTAGTGCCGTACTCGCTTACTGTATCCTCGCCTATGCTCACAAACGGGTATGAGCTTCCTTCAATAACCTCGTCGTAGACGCCTGCGCCCAATGTGCTTGTTAAGTTGCTATCGCTGTTAAGGGTAGAGTAGATAGCGCTCTGCAATGCGAATTGTCCTGTACTCAATCTACGTAGCCTCCTCTTTTGAAAATATCCCTGATCTTTCTCTTGTTCTTCTCTAGGCTAGGCTGCATGAATGGTCTAGCAGCCATTTTGGTAGTCCCGAACTCTAGATGTTTAGAATAAGGGGCAGAGCTAATTATCTGACCTATAACCTGTGTTCCCTTAGTTTTGACCTCCGTAGAAATCTGACCGACCAAAAAGCCTGTGTCGGTAGCCGGGTATTCTCCCGGGGCGGAGGAAGTATGGGTTCTCCTAGGATTATAGAGCTCGTAGGTTTCGCCTGTCTTCTTGCCTCTCTGTATCTGTTCAACTGCCGTATTCCTTACTAGCATAACGCCTCTGTTGAGGTTCTTCTTAACCTGTTGCTGTGCGTCTGTCTTTAGTTTCTTCTCAAGTCTTTTGTTGAAACCCTTTAAGTCTTTTATGGAGAACTTTAACTTCATGTTGCCTCTCCTTCGTTGCAGATAAGCAAGAGGTACCTATCTCTTTCGTCCACGTTCCTTATATGCTTGATGTTGAAATTCCTGCTTTCGTAGACTATTCGGTAGTTGGTCGCTACATCACTCCTAAACCTTATCGTGACTTGGTGGGTGGCGGTTTCCTGAACTTGCCCCTGCCTATACTTCTCAGACCCACTGACAGGCTTAATACTGGCCCACAATGTTGCTAGAGTGGTGTAAGTCTTGACTGCCCCTCCGCCAGCATCAGTGGTGTTTGTAGGCTTTTGTAGGGCTACTTGGTGCCTAAGCATGCCGATACTCATTAGCCTGTGGAAAGAAGGGTTGATGAGCTTAGACCCTTCATTACAACATAAGGGGAGTAAAGTTTTTGCAATGAAGGGGGGTAAGCAGCGGCACTGTACATATCTCCACGGTGCTCGTAGAGGTGTGCAACGTGCTGCAACATTCCTAGTCGTATCGGCTCTGGTATAGAAAAGGGAGATGAATAACCAGAAACATATACGATCTTGATTGCGTTTGCTACCCTTAAACTTGTCGGGAAAGTTTCCCCGTTTCTTAGCACAACCCTAGCCGGTTCTCTTACGTTATCTAGATAGTATTTAGTGGAAGCAAAGGTTGTCTCTGCGTCCGAGTCGTTAAAGGTGCTAACGGAGGTTATGGACTGTACAGGCGGTCTGGCGAGAGTTATGTAGTTCTTATAGTAAGTAAGGAACGGACCCTTGCGGAAGCCTTCAAATAACGGGTCTTCCATTTCGTCGTAGCCGTCTATGAACTGGTGTATCGTCTGCTGCATTAGAGACCTGCCTAGGTGCTCCTCCGCGAACCTTCTCGCTGTTTCAATCATAGCCTGGATAATTCTTTCGTCGGTGCTGTTTTCTACCCTCAAGTAGTCCTTTGCCTCCTGTAGAGAAATGGGTTCTTGATTGGGCTCAGTAGCTATCTTTAGTCCTGCCATTAGATAATCCTGTTTAGTATTTGGGAGGCAATGAGGAGTCCGTAGATACCGATAATCATAGCCTCAATCCTAGTGAACCTTGCCTGACCTGAGTCTAGGCGTTTTTCTATGTTCGCGTACCTGATAGCACACTCACGTTCGTGTGTGTCTATCTCATTTGCTATTTGGTTTATCGTCCTTCTGCTCATCTTTTTCTTCACTGGGCTGTAAGTCATTGACGAGAGCTTGGGAGTATTGATTAATCAGAATGTTCTTTTCTTTAAGCAATAAATCCAGTTCTTTAGCCTCTAGTGTAAGTTTCTCCAAACGGTTAAAAACTGTTTTCTGCGACTCGCTAAAGTCGGAAACTTTATATTTTTTTTCGCTTTCATTATCTTTGATAGTGAAAACTCTCTGATCTTTTGCTTCTGCCATTTTTACACCTCCTCTGAGTAAATCTTTTTGATTTTATCTTTTTTTTACGATCTTGTCATCAGCGCCAAGTCGGACCCTCTATCCAAGATACAAGACTTTTCCTCGTGCCTTTCGTCACCGGCTTTACGCCATGCATAATAAAGGAAGGGAAGACGAGAACTGTGCCTTTCTTCCTTAACTGCTCTCTATCCGGGCTCTGACCTATCTGGTTAACGTTGAAAACAAAGTCACCCCCTTCATAATCATCTGGGTCTGAAAGCTGTATTGTCATGCTTAGTTTCCTATGAGACATTTCGCCCTCCCCCATGAGAACGTCTGTATGTTCGTCATAGAAGCCTTCGTTCTCTGCATGGTATTCCGTATATTGAAGATCGTACAACTGAGTTATGTCAAAGCCAAAACAGTTTCTGTTAGCGTGATTGAAGAAAGACCAGCAAACCTCGGTAATCTTCATAGCTTCCTGAGTCGGTATCCACCTTGTACTAGACCTTCTAATTTTAGTGTCAAGCCGGGAATTATCTACCTGACCTATGGAAGCCTCCTTCTCCGGATACTTCTTTGCAGTAGCCTCTATTTCCTCTATAACGTCATCTGCAAGTGCCCCTGACCAAAGCTGCCACAATCCCCTCATATTAATTCCTGAACTTCCTTTGAAATTCCTTTCTTAGTTTCCTTTCCTCTTCTATCCTTTTGTAGAACTTTTGGTCTATTTTTTTTGTGTCTAGTTTCAAAGCCATTCGCCCTCTTCTACTGGATAACGCACATAACCTTTAACCTGTTTTATTTCCAATGTTTTCTTATCATACACAAAACCGTATATCCAGACAAAGTCATCTTCCCTAGTTTCTGGCATCGGAAATGGCAAACCTTTTTCTTCGCAGAACTCTTTCATCAATCTCTTTGTTGTGACGAAGAAGACGTCGTAGTAGTCCGCCTCTTTTCCGTCTTGGTCGTAAATCTTGGCAAAGAAGTAAGAGTTATATTTTGTAGAGTGTATCGGAGTTTCGGGTCTAGGAATGAAGGTTTCCGGGTGTTTCTGGTAATTGCTAGAGTATTCATCGTCTGCAATAACTAATTTCAAAGACTTTGTCTTTTGCACGGTATTGTATTTGATAGAGTGCCAGACATGGTATCTGTATCCCTGATCTTTTATTTTGAACTCATCAAGCAATTCTTGGGAGGGTTTGCTATAAACATTGTACCAACTGTAGGTCTTCTCGTCAGTGTAAGGCGGTCGCAAGGGAGCGTCCTCGTGGGCCGTGTAAGTTCCTATTATGTTAAATCTATTGCATTTCCACTCTTGGTCTTTGCCAAAGACCTTTTCTACCTCTTCTATCATCGGGTCTGCTTGGTGAAGTCCTATATTATAGTCGGTTCTCACGAGCTTCTTATTTACGTAAACCTCATCATAGGTCTTAGTGCTTTTCGGAACTGCAAAGTCTTCTACGCCTTCCCCTAAATCCCCTTCCTGCGCCTGAACAAGAGTAGAGCTCTCTAGGAAGTCGCTGTATTCAGTTGTCTCCCATAAAGCCTTTAAATAATCAATCTTTTCTGTTTCAACATAAAGTCCGTCTTCTTTCACAGAGAGAAGTTCCTTGCTGTCACTTTTATTGTACTCAAAATAATAATCACTGTTATTGACAGGGTGTTTTGTATGTAGGGTTAATCTGTAGAAGTTATCGCCGTTCTCGTCTACATCAAGAGTTATGCCTGTAGCTTTGTTTTCGGCTTCATGCCCGAACGCCTCCTTTTTTAACTTAACCTCACTCATCTTAGTTTCTTTTGAAGGTCACTGTTATCGTTGTGCCAGCGGCAGGGAAGGGTGGGAACGCCTGACTACTAAGACCGGGCACAGGTCCAGTGGCTACATTTCCCCAACTCCAAAGTGTCGTGCTACTACTAGAGTTTGAAACATAGGTAGACGCACTCCTCAAAAATGAAGTTCCATGTATCACCACTTCCTTAAAGGAAACATTGCTGTTAGGTAAGCCGGTGGCAGGGGTCATGTGTAGACTTAGAGTTCCAGAAGTTCCTTGAATTCCTGAGATGTTGAATGTTCCCAATATCTTTAGGGTCTTGAATACTCCTGCTCCCAGATAACCGGTAGGCGCATTTGTCGGAAAAGTTCCATAAGCAACATTGCCTGTCACTGGTCCGTCCGAATAACCCCTCTCCTTAGATACTGACGTTATGTACTGCGTGGAGTTGTTTATATCTCTGTGACCTACGACCATTGACAAATTTACGTCTGATATTGTTGCTCCTCCATAGAATTCGTCAAACTTCATTGTGGCGCCAGAGGCAAAACCTACTAGGTTTCTTATATCTGCGTCATTAATACTTGCCGTTGTCCCGGAGGTTCCCCCTACCTCAGTGTGCATCTGGTTTAAGGATATTGAGCCTGACGTGGGCAGAGCCATTACTTACCTTCTAAATCTTTCACCCTTTCGGATAGTTCTTTCACTGCCTCTATCAAGACCGCCGTTATCCTGCCGTAATCTACAGACTTAGTTCCCATTTCATCATCTGCAGTCCTGACGATTTCCGGGAGTATCTCCTCTATTTCCTGAGCAATAACTCCGATGTTTTCCTTGTCATTTCTAAAATAAGAAACACCCCGTAAGCTCTCTACCTTTTCAAGCCCGTTCTTCAAGGTCTTTATGTTCGTCTTCAACCTTACATCAGAGAAGGCCGTCACGTTGTCATTGAAGGTTGCGGCGCCTGCTTCTGACATATCTAGAGTAAGAGCAGTGAAATCTGTACCACCGTCATTTCCTCTGAATATAATGTCTTTGTCTGAAACCTTAGATCGTAGAGTT
>CEPT01162487.1_pt1 | contig 12616 bp, 4 predicted proteins | sample 356221 | NCBI WGS metagenome assembly CEPT01 (sample SAMEA2620081, study PRJEB7988) | marine metagenome | isolation source: saline water (ENVO:00002010), including | reverse complement strand
TCACCTACTACTAATTTTACTGTTGATGAATAAGCCATAATTTACCTCATTATATATTATTAAAATGCGCCCGCGAAGGGTTGGTAATCTTTAAATTGAGCATCACCTTTTATTAAATCTTCTAATCTCTGTGCGCTTGGGCCTAGTAGACTTGTGTAGAACTCATCTCCAAATCTCCCCGCTTCAAACATAGGAAACAACATAGTCCATGCTCCAAATGCTCCAGAACGGTCAGCAGCCTCTAGCAAATACTCACCATAGCCCATTTCATTTGTTCTAAATTTACTAAAATCAAAAGCACCTGCCTCAGTGTTTGAGTTAAAGTCTACTGTTCCTGAAAGAGGAGAAAGTAAAAATTTTAATAGCTCACGTAGTTCCATACCTACCATCGCTAATGGTAATAGTGAAGTAAGGGCTAAAACTGCAGGTAACGCAGCAGCAGGTATTCTACCTTCCCGACCATACGTACTTTGAACATTTCTAATTACACCACCTATAATATTCTTACCATACGCGTAGAAGAATGATTTAAGTTGAAATATCAAAGCTGTGTATGGGTTAGAAGCCCAACCTGGTCTTTCTGCAGCATTCGGACGTACAACCGATTCTTCGGTAAATCTAGCTATCGCATCTTGCACTTCTCTATGTTGGGGGTCGCTAAAATCCCAATCAGAGTCTTGCGCTGCTTTTATTTGTTCCGGTGTAACTTGTAGCTCAGCTAAATAAGCTTTTGATTTGGCAGAGTTGTCATTAGCATGCTTAATAAGAAACTGTCGGCCCATACCAGCAGCAAAAATTCTTGTGAATCTTGTGTACCATTCTAGTCCAGTAAATTTAAAAAACTGTTGGGTATAGTATTTTGTTCCTTCTGTCATATAACCCAACTCTCCGGCATTAATGTACATTTGTGAAATAGAATCAAAGCCAATTACACCTACATCACGCGCAAACTGTTCTAACTCTTTTCTATTTGCCCAAGTATCTTTTACTGAGTTTATAAAAGTACTACTAAAAATACTCATTTCTTTGGATCGTAATGCTGGGCCAGCTAAATCTGGTAAAGAAGCAACAGTGGCAAAAGTTAAGTATGTCATAACATTTAAAGCCAATAGATAACTTTGTACAGTCCTTAACCAGCCGGGCATATTCATACCGGCCCTTCCTAACATAGCTTGGACTGCTTTTCTTGCGCGTCCTCTATCTCTATCGTTGTCTATTCGATTAATTAAAATTTCTGCTGCTCTAGGACCAAAATAAATTACACCCTCTTGTTTTTTATCTAATTGGTTTGAATTATTTGCAATATCTTTTTTAGTTATTTTTACACGAACTTTTTTCTTAAATTCTATTTTTTTAACATTCTCAGAAATATATTTTCGGACTGCATGGTGCGCAGGAATAATTAAATCACCAATACCTTCTATATTACGTAAGTCAGCGTTATTAGTTATGTTTATAAAAAGAGGTCGTCTATCTTTTTGCATACCAATAGATAAGTCTGCAGCTCCTTCTGCTTCTATAGCATCAAGACTTTCATCATACAAAACCATTTTATCTACTGCATTCCTTAATTCTTCTGTAGTAGATTTAGGGTTGTATTTTTTCAAAACTTTTACTAAAGCTTCTCTTGCTTCAGGTTCTGCAGCTAACTTAGCTATGTCAAACTGCCTAGTAAAGAAAGTTATATTTTTTTTAACTTTAGGGTTTTTAGGGTTTATTTCGTTAGGTAAAAGATAATCATCATAAAACTTCTCAAAGTACTTAAGAACATCTAAAGCTTTACCTCCATCTACTTGCACAGAGTTACCATCTTTATCTATTACTACAAGGTTATTCGCTGCATTAGGTCTTTCTGCTAATGGCAGAGCAGCTAGTTGTTCAGCTCCCTCCAAAATATTATCTATATTTTCTAAATCTTGCGTAGTTGGATCTTTAGTAATATTAAAAATTTTATAAAAATCATTAATGTATCTGTACTGCACTACAGGGTGGTAGTTAAAGAAACCGGTCGCTTCTACAGTTTGAGATCTAGAGTAAAGAGCTTTACCGAGTTCTGGAGATACTAAACGTAAAAAGTTATCTGCTGGAGCTAAGATGTACACTAAGAATTTGTAAATATCATTAGCTGCTTCGCTTTTTAAAATTTTCCTAATTATAGCTTCAAAACGAGTAGCATTCTTTTTACCTACTGCTTTTTGTACAACATCAGCACTACCTTGGACCCAATTATCTATGTCTTTAGACTCGGTAACTGATATACCTACATTCTCCCTATTGAGACCTCGTTTAACTGCTTCTGTTACCCCAAAAGCATACTCATTAAATACTGGGTTTGTATCAAATCTACCTATTTGAAACTCGCTTAAGGTATCAAATAAAACGCGCACTTTTCTTGCTAAGGCGGTAAAGTAAGAACGTACAGTTTTTTTATTTCTATTTTCTAAACCTACAAACTCCCTTCGTAATTCCATAAGAGTTTTAGGTAATTGTTCTTTCCAAATAGTGTTATCTTGAGTATGTGTTATTTTTCTATTACCTGTATCTAATAAAGCTTTTCTATGGTCGGCGTTTTGTTCTAAAGAAGCCCTAATTAAGTCTTTCATTAACTTAAGGTTAGTAGCTCTATTTTCTTTTAAGAAACCTTTAATTTTTACATTACCAGTTCCCCAACGTGGGTTGTTGTAAATTTTTTCATCAAACTTGCCTGACTTAAGAGTCTGATAAGCATGCTCAACACTTTGAAACTGAACACCAGTATTTTCATTAGTAGGTTTAGAAAACCTCGAAAATGTTTTTCTATCATACTTTTCTCCACCCTCTACTACTCCAGTAACTCTAAATCTAAATGGACGTGCCTTAAGATTACTTAAGTCAGTATTTTGATTTGCGCCAGCATAAATGTTTACAGGTGTTCTTTCTATGGCAATTTCTCTAGGTAAATTCTCTTTAACTGTTCCTTCTTGTTCTAATAAAAATGCACCTGCTTTATCTGCATACCACTCCTCAAATGGAAAATCTCTGCTTTGATAATTATATCCGGGCTCGCCCCTTACTTCTCTAGTAAATAATGCAAAAGACTCATCAGCATAAGCTCTATACAAAGCTTCTCCTTTTTTAAAATCTGCTTCGGTAATCCCAAGATCTTTTATAAATTCTTCACTACCATACCGTCCACCTCGTTCTTCCGAACGAAATCTACTAAGTCCAAGTCTTGCACTCTCAAATTTAAATAATACATGCCCTAGTTCATGTGCAAGTGCATAAGTCATAAAAGTACTTTTAGCAGCATTTTGGACAAGTGGGTCTTGAGTTTCTAATTGATTTTCTATAAAAGCAGAATCTGGATTAAGAATTACAAACGCATATTTAGGCAATCCTGCAAGTGGTCCATCCTGATGCATTACATGCAAAACAGATGCAGGTTGACCCGAAGCTCTGTTCTGGTCCTGCAGATTCCTAACTACCAGATTTAAAGGTGCCCCAGTTTGAGTTTTCATGTCGGTTGGGAAATTAACTTCGTCATCTATACCTAAAACGAACATTTTTGTCGTTACTCCAAAACCTTTCATTTTTTTAGATAACTCACTAATAAAACGTTCACCAGAACTATCACCTACATCTTTAGTAAATTTTGGGTCTTTAATATCAAAAATATTTGCCATCCCTTGGCTTACTTTTATTTCTCCCAACTCCATGTCTATTGCGTCTGGGTCTGTTTCAAATTTAGTATTAAATACAGGTGTTCCTTTGTACGCTGCGTCTTCTTGCCCTTTAAGTTTTACAGGAGGTTGCGCTAAGATTATTCCTTGTGCTAACTGCGGAAAAATATCCATTAGCATTTTGTTACCTAAATCTGTTTGTTCTACAGTTGTGGATACCTCACTTATAGGTGTTCTTTCCATAGGAACTCTACGAGGTTTCTCCATGTTATAAAGAGAAGCTCTTGAACCTGCGCCGTTTAAAACTTCTATATTGTTATCTCTTATAAAGTTGGTTATTGTCGCTGCTGAAGTTCCGGGACTAACAATTAAAAAAGGTCTACCAAGTTCTTCAGCAAACTTAACGGTTAGTTGAGAGCCGCGGCCGAGTGACCCATCTTCTTTAGTCAAAATAATAGTACCGTCAGAATCTTCAACGTTTTTTCTAGTTCTTGGTGAGTACTCTGGGGATTGTCCTTCTACTACATTAAACTGAGGCCCTAAAGAAAGACTTACTCCACCTTCTACTTTAAAACCTTTTGGAGCAGTACCACCAGTTTCTAAACCCATTGCTTTTGCCATATAAAGAAAGAACTGGTCAGCACCAAGTTGCCCACCTGATATTATTCTTTTTAACGGTGTTTTTGCATTTAATCTATCTAAAGTACTTTGTTCTGCTGCTGTTAAAGTTTTACCGTCTTGTACTTTTTTCAATAAAGCCGCTTGTCTTTTTCGATCTTTTTTAGGTTGTTCCTCTTTTTCTATTCTTGAACGCATTTTTTGTTCCTGTTCCGCTGCTTGCGCTTGTCTTTGTAAGCTTACAGGGTCTCTTTCTAAAGCTGGATCAAGTGGGGGTGGAGACAACCTAGCACTTTCAAACCTTGCATCCCCTCGTAAACTCACTTCGTTTGGAGTTAAAGGATAACGTTTTTCTTTTTGTGCCTCGGTTCCTTCTAAAACTAAATCCTTAGATTTTGTTACAAAAATTTTCTTACCATTTTTATATTGAGGTACTGAATATCTAACTGGAGGAAATCCAATAGTTTTTTGTGGGGGTTGCGCTCCTAAAGGACCTTGATAATCTAGGTCCTCCCCGACAGCTTCTCTCATATCTTGATCTTCACCGAGAGGTCTTTCTACATCTACTTTGTTGAAATCTCCAAACTCGGTGTTCAACTCATATTGTAAGTTGTTGTACTCGTACTCTAACTTTGTTAACTGTTTACCGATTGAGTTCTGTCGTTTAATTAAACTTTCACGTTCTTTTTGAGATATACCACGATTGTTTATTTGAGTATTTAAATTTGCGTATAGTTGGCTAATCGGCGCTATCTCTGCTTCTAAGTCTGCTAACTTATCCAATCTGCTGGTTAAGCTTTTAATACCCTTTGTACGTATAGTAAATAACGACTCACTACCACCTTCTTCTATATATCTTTTACGAGCTAGACTATTAGCAAGGGCGCTTATGTCAGCTTTATCAACATATATTCCAACTGTAGTAGCAAACCCCATTCCACCTAGTTCTTGTTTTACATCTTTTAAGATATCTAAATATTTTTGAAATTCTAAGGAACTTACCTCTCTCGCTTCTATCGATCCAGTTAAAGAAAATTGTTGTAGTTCAAGTGGACTAAGTAATTGTGCAGGTTTACTTGGGTCTATTCTTCTATAAAACATCGGTACATCTGCCAAATTTTGACCTTCGGTGCTTATGAGTTTTGTTTCATCAGTCATTGGCGAGTAGAGGTCTTCCTTCATAACCACTTCAAACCCATACTTTTTAAGCTCCGCAAAAATTTCGGGCACCATAGTTGCCAAAGCAATGTTATAAGCTCTAGTTCTATTACCGCCTACACTCTCCAAAAGCTCTTCTATACTCATATTAAAATCTTGTTTTATTTGAGGGAAGATTTTTACTGCTTGAGTTAATAAAGTGTATAAATTGACAGACACATCATTTCCAGCAAAATTAACTTCTTTATCTCCGTACCCTAGAGTGGCACCCGCTTCTGCATTTCTAACTCTTATTTTAAAATAAGAACTAGCCTGTGATACTTCACCACCACCTGTTGTAGATAAGAATTTAAAACCTTCTATAACTGCCGTTTCAACTAAATCTAAAGCTTTAGCTTCTACAGTTTGTGGTTCAAAAGTACCAAAAACATAAGCATTGGCATCGTCGGGATCTTGGATAATTGTTAAATCAGGTCCAATGTCTGGGTCTGTACCAGCTCGGCTATCTCGTTGCCTAAAGTATTCTCTTAATAAACTTCTACTATACGTTTGCATTCTAGGAGAATTTATATCTGTAATTCCTAATTCTGTTCTTTCTTGTTCAGTAAGAGAGTCAAGATACCTTTGACGTAAATCTATTAACTCTTGGTCTTCAGTAGAAAACTCTCCTGTTTCTTCATTTACTTTTGGTTGGTAAGTTGTTTTTTTATATTTTCTAGCATCAGTTCTTACAACTCCTCCCTTTGTTTTTTTATCTCCGCCTTTTTTTAATTTATCTAATCTTCTTTTTTGAGAAAGGGTCAACCCCCCTTCTTTTTCAAGTTTTTTTAATTGTTGTAGTTCCGTTTCAGCACGTAGCAGTACTTCAGGTTGAGCAGTTAATCTAGCGTCCTCTAATTGAGCACCAAACAACCCTCCGCTCTGCTGCTCTGATAACCTTTCAAGAATCTCTTCAATTGGTTCACCTGTTCTTTGCGATTCTTCTTGAGCTACTTTATATACTTCAAAAGGACTTAACCCAGACAAAGCAGCAGAATCTCCTTCATTATCATCAAACGCTTCTGTTACATCTATCTCATCTAAAGATGGCTCATCTTCAAAGTTCATATTATTTATATCTAAGTCAGCTGTCGTAAATACTCTTACGTTAGCTTCCGGATATTTATCTTGGAGTTTAGTTCTTTCTTCTTGTATTTGAAATTGATTAACTTCTTTGGTGGCAATAATACGTCCATCAGCATTAAAAACTTTAATTGTGTGAGTAGCATTGTCTACTACATCGCTAAGTTCTTCACCATCCAAAGCTTCAATTACTGCATCTCTAAACGCTACATTTCTTCTTGTTTTTTCTTCGTTACTTATGACATTTGCGTCGTCAGCCGAAATATTTGCTTGATATAAATTATTAGCTTTTTTCATCGCCTCTGGAGTACCAACTACTACTCCGCCTTTATATGGTACAGCTACAGTCCTATCCCCAAAATTTACCTCTGGATACATATCTTGATAAGTCTCAACTTCTGATTGTGGTAGAAATATAACTTGTTTTGGAGATCCAACTTCAGCTTGGACTGTTTCAATAGTTTTTTCTAAAGCATCAGTATTACCCGCTTCATTTATTATTTGTGCTTGGTAATCGATAGCATCAGCTTTACCTCTTGCCAGAGCATCGGTAGCTTTACTTATAATTGGGCTTACTGCCCCTCCCACTGCCCCTCGAGCACCCCCAGCAAAAAATCCAGCAAAAGCAGCTTCAGCTAACCTTAACTTAGCTTCTTCATTAGTATATGTAGGGTCAATCGCAAATCTTTGGGCTATACCTAAACCTTCTTGGCCTACCTCAGTAACACCTTCAACGGCACCTGACGCAATAAAACCTTTTCCTATCTCTCTGATAGCAGAAGAGAAAATATTCTTTTTTGGTCCAGAATATAAATCTAAAAAGGCTTGTTCTTTTTCAGTTAGTTCTTTTTTATTAATTTTCTTTTGAAAAATAGCGTAAGCCTTTTTTTCATTTTTTGTTAAGTTCTGTACCCCAAAAGTTTGTGCTTTTCTATCTAAAGCAACTAAAGGACTTTTTTTCAAAGAGGCTTTTAAAAAAGCATTAGCAAAAATAGTTTCAGAGGCAGTACCTAATACTGCTTGTGGAATACCTAATAATGCTGCCTGTGCCGCTTCAGCAGGAGTTAACTCTATACCAGCTTCTTGGAATTCAGAGGCGGACTGAGAGCTACCTACCACGTATTCTTGACCAAAAGCCCCTGCGATACCCCCACGTTTTGCCCATTTTGCATACCCAAGGCCTTCGTGTATCAATACTGCTTCTTCCGGAGTAAGTTTAAGACCTTTGTCTTTTTTCTTAATTGCCTCTTTTAACAACAGGTCTAGAGGTTTTTTAGTAAAAGTCCTAGCCCCAAATTTTGCTAACATACCAACACCAGCCCCAGCTAAACCGGAACTAAGTGAACTTAACATCATAGGAGTAAATTGACCTAAAGATTTTGTTACTTGAGTAAAAAAACCACCAAGAGTAGGTTCTTCAAGAAAATCTTCAAAGGGTTGTATTTGATTTAATAAGTCGCCTGATATAGCATCATAACTTTCTGCAAGCTCTAAATTCTTTTGAGCTGCTTCATCAAAACCAAATAACATTTGGCCGAGTCCCTGAAATCTATTAATATCAGCTGATAACTGGGCACCACCACCACGTACAGCTGTACTAAAAATCTGACCGGTAGTTTGAGGAGAAGCATCTATGTCTTCACGTAACGGAGTATCAACAGGAGATACACGCTCCGATTCTTGTCGGAGTAGCTCTCTATCAACTCTTTCTTCTTGTGCCGCAACTTCTTCAGGAGTCCCAAAAATTGCATCTGCTAAATCAGACATAATTACCTGCTAGTTTGTCTTGAAGTTGGTCCCCTGTTTTCTTTATCCGCTGCAGCAACAAAAGCATTTACAAACTCTGGAGAGAACTCTCCCATTTCGTTTATGTTTAGCACTGTGTCACCAATTTTTAACCCTACAACTTTTCCATTTACTCTATGTGCCGTTGCGTCTACCTGGTTACCAAAAAATTTAAACTGTCCGCCTTCAGCGAAACCAAGGGTAAATATTGTTTGCCAAAAACCTGGTTTTACACTTGCAGCAAACTCTTTTAAATTATTGATAACTTCTTGTCCATAAGCTCTTTGCATAGCTATTCGTTGTGCCTCGTTACCCAGACCCATTTGCGCCTTCATGTTAGCTAACTCTTTAGTAGATTCTTGCCATTTTATTTCAAGGTCATCGATATCACCGGTACGGTACTCTTTGTTAATATTCCTTAACGCGGCATATGCATCGTTAAATAATTGAGTACCTTCAAACTCTTGGATTAGACCTGCTTGGGTTGCTTTTATAGAGTACGCATCCTTAGCATTCGCTGCTCCTTTACTATTAAATAAACCGGTTGTTGCGTATTCACCAATACTAATATTTTTTAGAAAATTATATATAGGAGCATCAGATCTTGCTGTAGCAAGAGCAGCCATAATATATTTTTGTGCAAGGTCTCTGTTTCTTTCAGTTGTACTAAGTTGTCTAAGGTCTCCAGCCGTATCTGTTAGCTCTTTTGTTAAAAGCGCTTGTTGTTTTTCTGAAATATTAATTGTGCTTACTAGCTCTCTAATACCCTCAATATCGTTGTTCTCCGCAAGAACTTTAAACTGTGATAGATTTTCTTTTGATATAACATCATTTAAGGTAGCTTTAACTGCATTACTTAAATTATTACCAACAAGCCTTTTTGTATCTAATTTTCCATCAACACTATATTTATTAGCAAACTCTTGTGGGCTTAAATTTTCAAAGTCTGCTCTAATTTCAGGGTCTTTGAACATAGCATTTATATTTCTTAAATTTGTTTTTGTATTAAAAAACTCTCTATAGTTTCTATTATTTTTAATTACTGTTCTAGCTTGTTCTGTATCAAGACCTGCACCACCGGGTTGAATTTCCGATAATTTAGTCTCAACTAAAGTAGAAATATTTTTTGTAGACATTTCTCCAATAAGGGCAAATGCTTCTTTCTTTTGGGGCTCGCTAAGGCTATTCCATTGTGCTTCAGTAAAAAGTGATTCTACGTCATTTATAGTAAAGTCTTTTCCTAAAAGCTCTTTTCTTATTCTATCTACCCTTTGGGCATATTGAGTAGCAGTAAGTGCAGTATTTTGTCGTAGTTCAGCAGCACCAAAAATAGAAAGGCCCGTCGATAGATCGTACGGACTTTGTAAAGAAGCAGGTCGAGAAAGTTCTCCAGTCAAATACCCTTTTGCTTTTCTTAAGTTCTCTATTAAAGCCGCTCCTTTTAAATTTTCGCCATCTACTAAAAAGCCTTCTTTACTGAATTTGTTAGGGTCGACTTCAATAACCTGACCAGACTCCATAAATTTTGAAAAGGCATCATCATAGTTTGTTGTACCTTCGCTAATCTGCCTCCACTGTTGAGTTACAGAATCTGTGCCGGTGCCAAGGGTATTGATTGATACCGCATTCGCATCCTCTGCTCTTTTTCTTTCTGCTTCAGAATATTTAGCACCTATTTCATCTATAATTTCTAAAGTTCTTTCTCTACTTACACTAGGGTTGGCAGCATCTTCATAAAGATTAGATAAGTCTGAAGGGTCTAAATTTAAACTTCTTAGTTTATTAATTAAGTTCCTACCTAACGCAGACCCAGGTGACATCGATTCTAAATTTGCAACTTTTACATCATAGGCTGCGGTTATATCACCAGAGGTAATTAGACCCTCTAAAGATTGACCTCCATCCCTTTCATTTACTCCATCAGAGGTAACAGCGTTCTCTCTAACTTTAAAAGTTCCACCTTCACCAGGTTCCATGGTTATAACCCTCGGATCAAAATATGCTTCACCATTAATAAATTGTCCAGAATTAAGTAAGTCGGATACACTTATTCTTTTAAAATCTTCATTTCCAGATTGTTTTAAAACCTCTCTAAATAAATCTGGGTGCCTTCTATCTAAAAGGTTATCACTCAATACTGGAGCAATATCTTTCATAAAATCAACGGTCCCGTCTTTTTTACGCTGTTGATAACCTGCATACCAATCACCAAAGTTCATCCCAGTTATATTACTTCTATACCCTTGCGGATCTGCCCCAGTCTTTTGATACTCTTCAAACATTTCTTCTGCAGCTCGATCAGCATCTACAGTAGCAAACATCATTTCTTGCATTTCTGTATCAGTAATATTTCGAGCTTCTTTTGGATTTGTAAAATTTACAGTACCAAATAGTTGCCCTAGTTTGTCTCCAAAATCTAATTGACTCTGTGGGGTAAAAGAACCGTCTGGATTTAATCTAGCCATTATAACTTCCCGTAATTAACCATTAAGTACCCAGAGCCGTGTGTAGTAACCGCCTCTGGTTTTTCATCTAATATCTCTTGTGCAAGAACTCCATATTTAGGTAAGTCCCCGGCACCTAATTTTATAGCTTCCTCATTCCATTCCCAAGTATAAACATTGTAGTTACCTTCTTTGTGACTAAAGGTAATATCTTTCTTCAAACGTATATCAGAAAAAAATTGTAAAGGGGCACTTATAATATTAGTTAGCATGTTAGTTCTAGCATTTTTATAAGCTACTCTATCTCTTTCATATTGACTTCTTCTCGCTACTGCGTTTTCTGCGGCAACCCCTAATCCTTGTAAAGAACTCCTGTTTAAACCTTGCCCAATGTTTATTAAATCACTTAAAACTTTTTGATTTTGATTTAATTGAGCTAATCTAGCTTCATTTAAACCACCCGCTAAATTAATCGCTCCTCCTCTTTGTAGAGCTCTTTGTCTTTCTTGGCTTAAAGCTGCAGTAGATTCAAAACCAAACCTCTCTCTATTTCTTCTACTCACATCCTCTGCAATTCTTTGTTGTTGCGCTACATCCTCTGGGACTGTATCTACTATACTAGTGTCAGTTTGAGTACGCCTAACTAAATCAGTCTCAAAAGGTTTGAAATCACGTTCATATCTATCAGCCTGCCTTTGCGTAACACCAGCAAAAACTTTATCTGGGTCTTTTACTTCTGCTGCTTTGTTTGCTGAAAGACGCGGATCGTTTTGTAGGGATTGCATTACCCCGTCTGTAATATTACCAATACTGCCTTCATATCCCGGAAACATAATTACTGACTCGTTCTATTAAAAGGGTTTTTTGCTCTATATTCCGCACCCTTTCCTTTAGCGTACGAACTACCAATCTTACCTATATTACTCATAATATTGGTTCTTCTACTTAAAGCAGCCGTTGCTCTATTTAAATCTTCTGCTCTAGCTAATTTAGATGCCTGCGCTAACCCACTGCCCGCATCAGCTTGTTGGCCTCTAGCGGTCGCTAAAACCCCAAGTTGTTGGTTAGCTTTTACATCAGAGGCAACTACATTAGCATTTAAGATATTACCAACCGCACCTAAAGCTCTATTTGCTGCAGTGTCCACACCGGAAGCCACCCCTAAGTTAAGTGGGCCCCCAGTTGTAGCTTGCATAGTATCAGCTTGCGCACGACCACGTAGAGTTTTACGTGTATCTTGTTTTAAAGACTCATCACGCATTTGTCTTAATAAAGGATCATAAGTCTGTTCAAAATACTGTTGATCAGACCTTGCTAAAGCCGCTTGAGTTTTTTCAGTTTCGCTCGGCTTGTAATCTGCTTGTTTTGGACCACTACCCATGTTTATACCTCTTTTTTATAAACTGTGGTTATTGCTTTAAATCCATGCTTTTCAGCCGCCCTACTCCATCCAGGTCGGTCGGAATGAAACTCCATTCCTGTTATGCTAGTGTTTTGTATTAGACCTTCTAAAAACTCTACACCAGCGCCTATTATATTATACCCGGGCTTACTGTAAGCAACCCAAATATATAATGTTTTTTCTCCTCCAGCATCATCTAGAACTGATACTATAACAAAGCCTGCATAGTAATTATCCTCATATACCATGTATAACTCAGAACTGCCTTTTCGCAGTGCTGCGTATACATCAGCGGGTATCCAATCGGCATAAGACTTTTCGGCTACTTTTTTAAGATCCGGTTCTATTGTATTGTAAGCAACTTTGACATCCTCTAATGGGATATACTCAAAAACCTTACCATTAATAGTCCAGTTCTTTGCCATATC
>CEPT01016827.1_pt1 | contig 12664 bp, 9 predicted proteins | sample 356221 | NCBI WGS metagenome assembly CEPT01 (sample SAMEA2620081, study PRJEB7988) | marine metagenome | isolation source: saline water (ENVO:00002010), including | reverse complement strand
GGGAAACCGACAATGAAGAAGTGTTGACCGAGGATCTGGTTAATTTTGATGGAAAGACTATTCCAGCCGGAACTACAGTTAGAGGACATATCCATGATTTCGGCGGTGGAAAGGTCATTCTTGATGAAGCATGGTATAGGCATGGAATTGGAGGCGGTTTTGGAGATAACCAGGCCTACAACTTTGCGGTAAAAGATGCATCTTTTACACGCCTAAGAGAACTTTCAATAGGTTACGATCTTGTACACCCCGCTATCAGCTCAATGGGGCTTAGCTCCGTTACGCTTCGTTGGACAGGTAGAAATCTATGGGCTGACTACAAAGAGTTAGTTGGCGTAGATCCTTCTGTGAATCAAAGTGGTGTGTCTAGTGGTTTTGGGTTGGATTATTTTACGAATCCAAGCACAAGATCCTATCTTTTCTCACTAACAGCTAATTTTTAAAGGGTGGGTGAGATTATGAAAATAGAATCAAAAGGATTAATAACTATGAAAAAGTTAATATCATTAATAACACTGTCTATTGCTCTAGTAATGACATCATGTGAAATTCCTGAAAACTTAAATGATAACCCTAATGAGATAACCGTATCAGATGTAGATGCAAATCTCTTCTTAAATGGCGCCCAGCTTGCTAATGCCATAGTTCAGGTTAGTCATTTAAACAGAATTTCTGGTATGTATTCAGGGCAATTAGTTGGATATGCGTCTTTGTATTCCAATATATACGGCTATTCATTATCCACGGTAGAGTCAAACGATGAATGGTTTAGCGCTTATGTTGGCGTTGTGTCTAATACTCGACATATTCAAGAAAGCGCTCCAAACGATAAATTGCTTGTCGGTATATCCCAGATCTTAGAAGCTCACGCTATCAGCTCTCTGGCTCTCCTTATGGGCGATGTGCCATATACTGAAATAAATTCTGATAACGATTCACCGAAGTTTGACAAGCAGTCATCTGTTTTGGATGCTTGTTCAGCTTTACTCTCAGATGGTATTACTACTCTATCTGCAGCAAACAGTAGAAGCGAAGCTTATGACATCTACTTTAATGGTGATAAGGATAAGTGGATTGCCGCTGCCTACACCTTAAAAGCTCGTATTGCATTAGCGAAAAAAGACTATGCGTCAGCGCTTTCACATGCGGGTAGTGGTATATCATCATCAGCCGGAGATATGCTGTATAAGCCTCGAGGAGATGCTGCAACCCCAAATGGTGATAAAAATCTATATTGGGAGATTTTGAATGGATCGAGAACAGGTGATCTTGGAAATGCAAAAGATGGAGATAGAAGCTACTTGATAGACCTTCTTGACCCTGCTCACAGTGATTACCGTGGAAATGCTAAAACCACTGAAGAAGCTCGTTACACCTATTACTCAATTGATGAAACTTCTGCTGGGGGTAATACGGGTGTTGTGGAGCAGTTTGAACCTCAGCCCATGGTTACCTACTTCGAAAATCAGCTTATCAAAGCTGAGGCATCAGCCCGCACCTCTGGATTTGCTGCTGGATTAAGCGCATTAAATGCTTATAGATCATGGCTTAACACTGGTGGGCGATTGAATAGCAATCACAATGATAATACCAAATACAAGTATGAAGCGTATGTTGACGCGGATTTTGCAAGCAATGGTATAGAAAATGCTGATGGCGTAACCAAAGAGGTTGCTCTTCTTAGAGAAATTATTGAAGAGCGTTATGTGTCTGGCTTTGGAACCTTTATGCCTTTTAATGACCACAGAAGGTTAAGAGGTGCTGGTGAAACAAACCTTATTCCACCATTTCCTTTGAATACGCAAGCTGCAACCAAGCACGTTGAAAGACTACCTTGGTCTCAGGATGAGCTTACATCTAATGCTACTGTTGACGAGGATCCTGGTATATATGCAAAAACGGAAGTTAACAGATAGTCATATTACCAAAATAAAATACCATTATAAAAAGCCTCCATATTTCATGGGGGCTTTTTATTTTCTGTTTAATTATTAAATGTAATTTTTTCAATGAGTAGCTATCCACTAATAAAAAAAATGACAATCATTGCACTATGGGCAGGGTTTTCTTTTGTCTTTAGTTCTTTTTTAGCAGATGATTTAGAAATCAAAAGAGGGTTATTTATTCTTTTGGTATGTGCTGGTTTGTGGATGTCTGAAATTATACCTCTTCCCGTTACCGCATTAATTGTTCCTGTTCTAGCATATTTCTTTAAGATACTTACACCTGCAGCAGCTATGGCTCCATTTTCCAATACCATTATCTTTCTTTTTATGGGAGGTTTTACACTAGCAGCATTACTCAATAGATATAATATTGACCTGTGGCTTGCAGATAGGGTCATTAGATTGGCTGGTGGAAACCTTTGGCTATCTATCATTGGCTTTTATGGTGTAACGAGCATTTTGTCGATGTTTATCAGCAATACCGCAACTACAGCAATGATGGTTCCGATCGCAGTTTCATTAATTGATAAACAATTTCCGCGTATGCGAACTATGCTGCTTTTAGGAACTGCCTATGCAGCTAATATTGGAGGGAATGGAACGGTAGTTGGCTCTCCACCTAACGCCATAGCCGCAGCAGCGCTTGAATTAACCTTTTTTGATTGGTTTAAAGTTGGCTTTCCAACATTAATTTTTATGTTCCCCTTGGTAATTATCTCATTATGGTTTGTGATCAAACCTGAAAAAGATGCTTATGTAAACAAAATTGACAACACTGCCTTTGAGTGGTCTGCGCGTTCAAAAGGCGCAGTGTGTCTCTTTCTTTTTACGGTTATTTGTTGGATTTTTTCGAGTCAAATATCTAGCTATATTGGCTTAAAGAAATTTGATCATATGATAGCTATCTTTATAACGGCAATGGCGCCGGCATTAGGCCTTATTTCTTGGAAAGAGCTTGAGAAAAAAATAGGATGGGGTATTCTTATTATCTTCGGTGGAGGTCTATGTCTTTCATCGATTCTTGGATCAACAGGAACGACCGCCTGGATTGCCTCATCAATTTTTAATAGCATAAGCAACGCGCCATTATGGACCATCCTTATCGTTTCAGTTGCAATGATGGTATTTTTAACAGAAATATCTTCAAACACGGGATCTGCTGCGATTCTTGTTCCAGTAATGTTTGCCCTTTCAGATCAATTCAATCCCGCATTCGCCTTTGCTATGGTATTTGGTATTGGGTTAGCTGCAAACTGTGCCTTTATGCTGCCAATAGCAACTCCACCCAACGCTCTAGTATATGGAACCGGGTTTATTGAGCAGAAACAAATGCTTAAAACTGGTATGGTCTTAAATCTATGTTCAATCGTTGTTATCTTTATTTTGGTTTCTATACTTTTATGAAGCGAGCATTCAATCTATCTATTATTACGCTAAATGCATTTTTACTATTTAGTTGCGAAGATGAACCAGTAAAAAATCAACCTACCCCAATCCAGCCCCCAATTATTGTAGAGCCTGAAATTTTTCCAGAGCTTGGTCATGATGGGCCATACGAAGCAGGATCAGTGTATTTTGGCAGAGAAGGTTACATTGAATACCATGCAGGGGATCTTCCCATAATTCTATCTGCCCCTCATGGAGGTCAGCTTACCCCTGATGAGATACCTGATCGCACTTATGGCACAATGGTCACAGATGATAATACATACGAACTCACCAAAGTGATTATGGATTCAATGAAAGTACGATTTGGCGGTACACCTCATGTGATATTATGCAAACTGAAAAGAAGGAAGATTGACGCCAACCGTGATAGTATTGAGGCCGCACAGGGAAATCGCTATGCAATCAGAGCCTGGCAAGAATATCATCATTACATCAATTCAGCTAAAAACAAAATACAAGAGCAGTTTGGAAGTGGATTGTTTTTTGATATACATGGGCATGGCGCAAATCCTGATGGTTTTTATGACCTGAGAACATGGTTAGGATATTTAGTTCCTGGAGACGTTCTTGATCAAAGTGACGCCAGTCTGAATACCCAGGAAAACAGCAACAAAACAAGTATTCGGGCGCTGGTAGATAGTTCAGCGTTCGACTTCATTGAGGTTTTGCGGGGAAGACACAGCTTTGGAGCATTATTAGATAGTTTAAGCTTTAAATCTGTACCTAGTGTCAACGATCCAGGACCAATGGGTTCGCGCTACTTTTCTGGTGGATACAATACAGCCAGGCACGGTTCAAGAGGTGGAGGTAGTATAAGCGCCATACAGATCGAAGCCCCAAAGCCTGGAATAAGAGAAAATACAGCTACCTGGAAACAATTTTCTCAAAGCTTTACCACTGCAGTTGAAGAATATCACTTACGGCATTTAAACCGAAAAATAAAACCTTAGTTATTAAGGCTATTATGAAAAAGCTCAGCAGCGATTGGTGCAATGTCAACTGCTGAATGGCCAATATTAGGCACTGAGCGAAATGTCCAATTTAAATTCACACCTAATATATCAGACCCCTCAACGGCTCTATTGTAGAAAAATTTAGCCCGTTCAAATCTGTGATTGCCTTGACGCATTGCCTCTGCGGTTTTTCTCAGGGATGAATCATTCGGATTGTTGTCATTTTCACCAACAATAATTGTTATAGGGAGTTGGAATTTTCCAGCAAGAGAATTTTCATCAAAAGGCGCATTTTTTAACCCGTAGGGAAAATTTTCTGAAAAATTAGGTAGCGTGTACCATCCACTACCACCAGGCATTATGAAAGATGCGCGCTTAGGATTAGTAAAAAGAGCGTACCTATGTACAAACTGCCCACCTCCAGAAAATCCGTAGATACCATAAGTATCGTGTGTTGTGACGTCTTTTTCTTTTAGATAAGTGAAAATCTCCTCAATGAGGTTATATGTCCATTTTGTCGAATCTGCAAATTGATTGTTTACATACATCATGCCGTTTTGATAGTACGCAGAACCTGGAAATTGCGACTCTTTAAATTCTGGACAAATAACGATAAAATTATATTTTCTAGCTGAATCAGTCCAATATCCACAATTACTAACTACGCTTCTGCTACTACCATGCAAAACAAAGATTAAAGGTAAATTTGTTGCTCCCTCCTTGGGAAGGTGAGTGTATACCGTTATAGGTCTATCTTCAAGAGGTTTGTAGCTATCAAATGTAAATTTACCATTGCCATACTTTAAAAAAGTTTGAACTTCAGATTTTGTTGTATCATCAGCTGAACTGTCTTCACAGCTCATTAAAATAATTGACAAAAGTATCGATACGAAAAACGAATATTTCATGTGCAAGAATATGATTAATCCATTAATTTAAGATTAGAAACTTAAATTAAAATGACAATACCAAACCCCTAAACCTTTCTACTATATGCAAAATCAAAAAAAACGCTTCGTTATTCTGTGTCATGGAGCTTTCAATTATATTAAAAATAAGACTGGGAATATGTTAATTCGTTATCGACCAGATGAGGTGGTGGCTGTGATTGATCGTGAAAAAGTTGGTAGTATTTCTGAAAAAGAGGTGGGGGTAGGTGGAGATACTCCAGTTTTAAAAGATTTTAACGCAACCAAAGAATTGAAGCCTGATACTTTGGTTATTGGTAATGCAACCCAAGGGGGATTTATTTCTGATGATTATAAAGAAGAAATAATTAATGCTATAAAGTCAGGCTGTGATGTAATCAGCGGTATGCATCAATTTTTAAATGACGACAAAGACTTAACTGGTCTTGCAGAAGAGTATGGGGTTAGGCTTGTTGATTTAAGAAGACCTCCTGATCCACCTAATTTTCCTGTAGGTAGCTGGCAAAAAAGAAAAGTACCTGTTTTGCTTATTGTTGGAACAGATTGCGATACAGGCAAGATGACGACCGCTTGGGAGGTTGCAGTAAGATTACGTTCCCGTAACCGAAAGGTTGAGTTCATTGGAACTGGGCAAACCGGTATTCTTTTAAACGGTTCCGGTGTCCCTATTGATGCTGTTAAGGCAGATTTTATGGCGGGGGAGATTGAACATTTAATTCAGTCTATGCCAAGCGAAACTGAGCTGGTGATTGTTGAAGGACAGGGAGCTCTTACCAATCAATTTTATGCTGGTGTTACCCTAGGGTTGATGCATGGAGCAATGCCCGATTATATGCTTATGACGCATGATCCAGCAAGAGATCTTGACGTAACGGACTACCCTATGACAACGATGCGACACGTAATGAATCTGCATACCGATTTAATGAAGACCTTTAAGGACTCAATGTTCATTGGTATTAATTTGTTAACCTTTGCACTCGATGATGATACTGCGCTCAAAACTATAGAGGATGCGGAAAGTGAATTTAATATTCCCGTTACGGATTTGATACGATTTGGCGAAAGAGACCTTATTGACGCTATTGAAAAACTGCTATGAAAAAGTCAATTCTATTTTATGTTTGTATCCTTGTATCGTGCTCTGATAAAGGTATTTATAAAGAATCCGCAATTAAAATAGCTAGATCACCTAATGGTGTAGCTGCAACCGCACATCCGCTTGCCACAACATCAGCCGTAAAAATACTAGAGTCTGGTGGTAACGCAATGGATGCGGCCGTTGCTGCGGCTTTCACGCTTACGGTAGTAGAGCCAACCATGAACGGCTTAGGCGGAAGAACACAAATTCTAATATATTCACCAGAGACGGGATATCATGGTATTGATGCAACAACCGCTGCTCCTAACGATTATGATTATGACAATGCACCAAAAAAGAAGTATGGATATCCAAGCATTGGAATACCTGGAACAGTTAAGGGCCTAGATAGAGGATTAAAAGATTTTGGCAGTATGGGATTACCTGCTGTTATGAATGATGCGATAATCTATGCAGAAAAAGGCCATTTTCTTATTGAGGGAGAGGCTAGGCGCATGGCTGGAGTGAACAATTATTTGAATGAATTTACCGGCTCCAAGCAATATTTCACGAATCCAGATGGTTCACCATTAAAATCAGGTAAATACCTTATACAGAAGGACCTAGCAGAAGTACTTAAATCAATATCTATTAATGGATCTGATGTTTTTTACCGTGGTTGGATTGCAGAAAGAATGGTTGAGGACAATCTAAAAAATGGTGGGGTCTTATCGATGCAAGCGCTTGCAGGTTACTCAGCTAAAACTTCTCATATTGTCAAAGGAAATTACAAAGGCAATGAGCTTTCTGCGTTATGGATGCCTGCCTTTGGGGCCATAACCATTGAAGCTCTTCACATTTTAGAATATTTAGAGAATGACCTAAACGATAAGAATGGGTGGGCTGAATCAATTTATCACGCTGTTGAGGCAGCGTACCTTGACCGTAGAGTACAATTCACTTTAGAGGATGCAGATAGGTTTACATCAAAAAAATGGGCAAAAATGCGTGCAGAGGAAGTACAAAACAAGTCTTCACAGATTCTTGAAGATTTACCGGATTCCTACACCGCTGCTCTCGGCCATACAACCCACCTTACCGTTGTTGATAAAAACGGTATGATTGTTTCCTTAACTCAGACGATTGGGACGACAATGGGCTCTAAGGTTGCAACTCCAGGATTGGGCTTTATGTACGCCCAAACTCTTGGAGGGTATCTTGGTGATATTAAACCGGGTATGCGTGCACCATCTCACATTTCTCCAATCATCGTTGCTCGTGACGGAGAACCCTATATGGCCCTTGGCGCTGCTGGTGGCTCCAGGATTCCTTCATCGATAATTGCGATAATTAGCAGAGTGGTTGATCAAAACTTTTCCCTAGAGGAAGCAATGATGCTACCAAGGGTTCATCCAACAGATGAGCATATTGAAATTGAAAAGATTTCTCTTGATAGTTCATTTCCCTCGCATGTCACAGAAAAGATACTTAGTGAGGATGATTCTACTTACTTTGTTAGTCGCGGCTATAAGCCTAAATACAGAGAAGGGATAGGGAATTTTGGACGTGTATATGCAATTATGAAAGAAGGTAGGGAATGGATAGGTGTGTCCGATCCAGATTGGCAAGGAAGTAGTGGCTACGTCAAGTAATTATGAAGCTTCATCATGAAATTTATCGAATCAACTGCACCCATCCTTTTGGAATATCGCGAAGCTCTCATAATTATTATGATATCGTTTACGTTTACCTTGAGCATGATGGATTGATTGGTAGGGGAGAGGCCGCCCCATCCGGCCGCTACAATGAATCAACTGATAAGATCTTATCAGTGCTAGATCAAGGCATTTCAGTACCTAAAAATATTGATGAACCGTCAGTTTTTCTGGATCAAATTACTAGCCAGTGTCAGGGTATAAAAGCTTTGGAAGTAGCCTTCTCAATGGCAACCATGGACCTGTGGTGTCAGTTTCAAAATCAGCCTCTTTTTTCCTATTTTAACGCTGATCCACAAGAAACTCCCTTGACTTCATTTACGATATCCATTGGAGATATGGATTTATTACCTCAAAAGATTGAGGATGCAAATTCCTATAAGATCTTGAAAGTAAAACTTGGTGTAAGCGAACAGCATGATAAGTCTGTTATCACCGAAATAAGAAAAGTTACGGATAAGGTCATTAGGGTGGATGCCAACGAAGGATGGGATTTAGATACGGGAATAATAATGACCCGTTGGCTTGCTGAGCATAATGTAGAGTTTGTTGAGCAGCCTTTCAAATCCTCAGATTTGGCCAGTACAGCTAGTTTACGATCACAATCTCCTCTTCCTATCATTGCTGATGAAAATAGCCTGAATTCTGCTGATATTCCTGAAATTGAAGGTGTTTTTGACGGTATCAACATAAAGCTCATGAAGTGTGGAGGTTTATTTGAGGCGGTTAAGATGATCGAGATGGCTAGAGAGCGCAATATGAAAATTATGCTAGGGTGCATGATCGAGTCCTCTGTGGCTATTTCAGCTGCAGCTCATCTTTCGCCGTTATGTGATTATGCGGATCTAGATGGAAATCTTTTGATTGATAACGACCCCTATGAAGGTGTTACTATTAAAGCTGGTAAGCTCATTCTTCCTAAATCTAGCGGCCTAGGAGTTACCCTTCGCCAAAAAAATTCCAAGCTTCGCTAGTTTAACGCTCACTCTTTTTAACTATCTCTTTGATTTTATTAAACCGTTCTTTTGAAATGCTTTTATATTTTTTTACAGGAAGTTTTTTAACAAGATTTGCCGCTTGATCAATACGATCTTCGGTTGCTGGATGCGTTGAAAGAAATTGGTTGATACCTGAGTTTCTTCTAGCATCTTTCGATGCAATCTTTTTAAAGAATTGCTGAGATCCTTTTGGGTCTATGCCCGCATCATGCATCTGCTGAATTCCAAGTCTGTCGGCCTCTAGCTCATCGTTTCTGCTGTATTTTAAAAGAACGCCGGTACTGGCAAGATCAGCAACCGCCAGAGCATTTTCCGTGGTTCGCTGTCCAATAAAGATCATACCTAAGACTTCTCCAATGAATAAAGCTTGGTTTATCAGTCTTGATTTACTCATGCGCTTAACGCTGTGTGCCGCAACTACATGACCAATTTCATGACCAATTACCGACGCAAGCTGAGCCTCATTTTCAGCAAAAAGAATCAGACCGGTATTCACATAGCAATACCCACCTGGCAGGGCAAATGCATTCACCGCTGGGTCGTTCACTACTTTGAAGGTGAATTGTATGCTATTTCTTTTTGAAACTAAAACCATTCTTTGTCCAAGCTCGTTGATATATCTGTTTAATTCTTCATTTTTGTTGAGCGATATATTCTCTTCAATCTGGGATGAATATTGCTCTCCGATTCGAATCTCTTCATCAGTAGAAAAACTATTGTATTGGCCTACTTGAGAGCAGCCACTATGAAACAATAATATTGCAACGGTCGTTACTATTAACGAGTTTTGTTTAAGATTCATTCTTATTATTTATAGGTTTTATAACATTGTTTAAAATATTCGTTAAAATTAACGCCATTAAAAATATCTCCGCTATTTTAATATTCTCTTTACTTCTTCTATCATGCGAGGACAATGATAGTTCCATTAAAGAGATCGTAAACTCTGATGTAGAATGGCAATTTACCAACGTTGATGATTCAGTTCTCGATCTTGAACTCCTGAAATCTAATCTTTCTGAACTGATTGATTCAAACTATCTAAGGGCAATTGCAATATCCTACAACGATCAATTGATATTCGATCACTATAAAATTGGTGATGCCGACAAAAGATATCCAGTTTACTCTGTTACTAAAAGCGTTCTTTCTGCAGCTTTTGGTAAACTTTTTGACCAAGAGTTAATTGAAAATGAAAACATGACCATTGATGCATTTTTAAATATGTATGATTACAATGATCCCGAGATTAAAAGCACTATAAGCGTAAAGCATTTACTGTCAATGCAATCAGGTATTCAAGATGATGTCAATTACATCCGAAGTGACACGCCCATTAAATACATACTTGATCAGAATCTTTTATACGCACCAGGTAGGTTTTGGAATTACAGTTCTGCTGGAACGCACATTCTTTCTGCTGTTTTTCAAAAAATAACCAATGAAAATCCTGAAAGCTTTGTCAAAAAACATATTTTTGATCCCTTAGAAATCACTAATTATTTTTGGGAAGTTGATGCAAATGGTCTTAGCAATGGCGGCTGGGGTCTGTATTTAACCCTTCACGATATGATTAAATTTGGAATGCTGTTTAGTAACGATGGAAAATGGAATTCCGATCAGTTGATCTCACAATCTTGGGTAAACAGGTCGACATCAAAGATGCGCGCTTTTAGGAGTGGGAGCGGTTCTTGGGAGTATTTACCTGATAATGAGGCCGGGTACGGATATTTGTGGTGGATAAATACGGTTGGCGATAATGAAGTCTTTTCAGCGCTAGGATATGGTGGTCAATATATTGTAGTAGATAAAACCAGAAAACTCGTTTTAGCAATAACATCAAAAGAATCCTCATCGATTAGTTATCGAAGAAAAATTAGTAGTATAGTTTTTAATGATTTAGTCCCTATTTTTCCTGCTGCATCACCTTCAAATAATTAACTAATACTGTTAAGGACCTGTATGATTCGTTACCTTTTATTTTTCCTATTGCCCGTTTTATTGTTTGCTGAAAATGAGCTCCACGATGAGGATCCTAAGGGCAGGCCGCATCATTCGCTCAGCTATGGAGTTTCGGGTTCCGTTGCAATCTATGATGGAACCGTCTTTGTTGGCCAAACCGGTTCTTCCTTAAACAACGGATCGGTATATGTCTATTCCTATGATAAAAACGGTGCTTTAATTACCAACCAAATTTTTCCAGATTTTGGCAATCATGTTGAGTTTGATTTTGGATACTCGGTCTCAGTTGATGGGGACGTTATGATCGTTGGTGCTCCTAGTAGAGCGGAAAAGGGAATAGGCAGGGCTTTCATCTATAAAAAATCGATGACCAGTCAATGGAATCTCGTTCATGAGATCATTCCTAACGAAGATGACTGGACTGCTGATTTTGGGTCTGAGGTTGTCGTCAGTGGTCGATTTATGATGATTGGTGATCGATATGCAAGGGATGAGAGGGGACTGATCTACGCGATGCGTTTTGATGAAAAAACAAATAAATGGATTAAACTCGATCCCATTTGGTCAGATCAAGCGTTAAGTCATGGTTTGTTTGGCCATTCAATAGATATTCATGATAATCACGCGATCATTGGGTCAAAAAAGGGCAACATTGCTGTTGAATACTCTTTTAATGAAGCTTTAAACATATGGGACCATGGTCAGGTCTTTTCACCGCAAAAATTACAAAACAGTGGACGGTTTGGTTTTTCTGTTGAGCTTACAGACCGTCATTTATTCATTGGGTATCCTGGATTCAATAGAAAAGGCGAGGTTCATGTGTTCACCCGAGAAAGCAACACATGGGATTTGACTCAAACGCTTTCGGTCTCGGATGACAACAAAGAGCAGTTCTTTGGAGCTTCGATATCTTTTAGTGATGGTGATCTAGCCGTTGGAAATTTCAACGGTGAAAAAGTATTTACTTATAATCTTAATGATGAAAACCGTTTTGAGAAAAGTGCTTTGCTTGCACCGGAAAATCTTCCTGGCTCCAAGTTCGGAAGGTCACTTGATATTGCTGATGATATTATTTTAGTTGGCGCTACCTACGGGGAGCTTGCTTATGTTTACAAAAAACAAAGTGGCTCCTGGCTGATGTCAGATATATTCAGCAGCTCTAAAGGAAATAAAAGCCAAACCGGTCAAATCTTTCCATGCTCAGCTGGGAACATAGATAATTATTATCCTGAGGGTGGTATGTCAAACCTTAGATATCCATGCTCTGGAATAGATCTTTATGCGTTTATCAGTCCGAACGACCTTGGTGGAAATGAATTAAATGATATATGGGGTTGGACGGACCCAGCTACTAATAGAGAGTACGCTTTAGTAGGTCTCACCAATGGCCTATCGTTTGTAGATATCACCGAACCATTGTATACTAAAGTTTTAGGTCATCTACCTACCCAAACGCGAACTTCAGCATGGAGAGATATCAAGGTTTATAAGAATCATGCCTTTGTTGTTGCTGATAATGTGGGTAATCATGGCGTTCAGGTGTTTGACTTGACGCAGTTAAGAGGTGTTACGAGCTTTACAACATTCCAACCCAATACCGTTTACGATCAGGTTGGATCGGTTCACAACAT
>CEPT01073941.1_pt1 | contig 12673 bp, 13 predicted proteins | sample 356221 | NCBI WGS metagenome assembly CEPT01 (sample SAMEA2620081, study PRJEB7988) | marine metagenome | isolation source: saline water (ENVO:00002010), including | reverse complement strand
GATATGTGAATATGGGATAGTTTTAGATAATCATCAATGGAGAAATCTTTCTTTTCAAGAATTGGGTGATCTTTCCTAACGATCATCACATAATCTTCTTGATAAATTTTTTCATGTTTGAGATGGGGATCGCTATGAACTGGAGGGTCGATGCTAAAGTCAATTGTTCCAGAGGCAAGCTCCCTTGGAGCATCTTTTCTGGGGGTAAGGTAAGTCTCAACTTTTATTTTTGGGGCAACTTCAGCTAATTCTTTTATTAATAGAGGTAATAGTCTGTACTCAGAGCTATCACCTATAGAAATTTTAAATGTCATTTCTGCAGTGTAAGGATCAAATTTTTCTGCTTCCGAGATAGTGTTTTGGATTAAAGACAAGGCGCTTCTAACATCTTTTATGATTTGATTTGCTACTGGCGTAGGAATCATGCCCTTGGAAGTTCTTATGAATAGTTCATCATCGAATAGTTCTCTTAGTCTGGAAAGCGCATTACTAACTGCTGGTTGTGTAATTCCTAATACTTGACCTGCTTTAGTTAAGTTTTTTTCCGTGTAAATTACGTCAAAAGCTATGAAAAGATTTAAATCTGTTTCTTTGAGATTCATAAATTAATCCTTTTTTAAATTCTATAATTTCAGTTATGGACTAAGAGCGCAGATGGAACTATTATTTAAGGGCTAAAAATAACGATATAACCAAGATTTATAATACATTATTTAGGTATTAATTTAAATTATAAGGAGAAAATAAATGAGCTTTCAATTTTCCGATAGGTCAAAAGACTTACAACTAAGAATTTCAAAATTCATGGATGATCATATTTATCCTGCCGAAGAAATCTATGCTCAACAGATGGAAGAATTTACTCAGCAGGGCGATAGGTGGCAGATACCTCAAATTATTGAGGACAAAAAAGAAGTAGCTAAATCTGAAGGATTGTGGAACTTATTTCTTCCCGAAAACCCAATGGGTGAAAGTATGAGTAATCTTGATTACGCACCTTTAGCTGAAATAATGGGGAGATCGGGCATAGCTTCAGAAATTTTTAACTGTTCTGCTCCTGATACAGGGAATATGGAAGTTCTAGCAAGATACGCAAATGAAGAGCAACAGGAAAGATGGTTAAAACCTCTACTAAATGGAGAGATAAGATCTGCTTTTGCTATGACAGAGCCAGCAGTTGCTTCTTCGGATGCCACGAATATTTGTTCTTCAGCAGTTTTAGATGGGGATGAGTATGTTATCAATGGGGAAAAGTGGTGGACATCCGGTGCAGGAGACCCCAGGTGTAAGGTTCTTATATTTATGTGTATGACGAACCCTGAAAATCCTAAACACCAAAGACAATCTCAAATCATAGTACCTATGGATACTCCAGGTATTAAGATTGAGAAAATGATGCATGTTTTTGGGTATGATGATGCACCTCACGGGCATGGAAGAGTATCTTTCAAAGATGTCAGAGTCCCTAAGGAGAACTTACTTTTAGGAGAAGGAAGGGGGTTTGAAATATCTCAAGGGAGATTAGGCCCTGGCAGAATTCATCACTGCATGAGAACCATTGGAGTAATGGAAAGGGCACTAGAACTCATGATCAAAAGAGCTGAGTCTAGAGAAGCTTTTGGAAAGAAGATATCTACTCTTGGTGCTAACTATGACTATATTGCCGAAAGCAGAATAGATATAGATACCTCAAGGTTGTTGACACTTAATGCAGCCCATATGATGGATACTGTAGGAAATAAAATAGCTAGAAGTGAAATTGCTCAAATAAAGGTACATGTACCTATTGTTGCTTGCAGGTTAATAGATAGAGCTATTCAGATGCATGGAGGTGGAGGAGTAAGTCAAGACTTCCCTCTAGCAAGTATGTATGCTCACATGAGAACTTTGAGACTGGCCGATGGTCCAGACGAAGTCCATAGAAGAGTGATTGCAAGAGAAGAGCTTGCTAAATATGCAGACCAAACAGATGAAGTAGTTGTTACAAGAGACTAATTATCCGGTTTCCTATAAAGGGCCCATTTGGGCCCTTTATTGGTTTTATCTTATCACGTCTAAAAATTAGTCTTTTATCTCTTATTCATAATCACAATTATGAAAGAATAATCTTTTAAAGAATCATATGCATATCCAATGATATGATTACTTCACAAACTTATGTATGACGTTTTAATTGTTGGCAGTGGACCCGCAGGTTATGTGGCGGCGATACGAGCTGCGCAATTAGGACTGAAAGTAGCATGCGTTGAAAAAAACTCTGTTGGAGGAACTTGCTTGAATGTTGGCTGTATTCCTTCTAAAACCCTTCTAGACTCTACTCTTAAGAGTTATCAAATTAATCATCACTACTCTGATCATGGCATAAACATAGATAAAGTTGTTATAGATCTAGATAGGATGATGTCCAGGAAGGCTGAAGTGGTTCAGAAACTTACAAATGGTGTACGGGATTTATTGAAAGCAAATAAAGTTGATTTAATTCAAGGCAAGGTTACCAAAGTTAGTCAAGGCGTAGTAACAATCGAGAAAGATAATAATATTGAAGCTCTAGAGTCAAACAATATTGTTATTGCTTCTGGTTCTTCTCCTCAAACGCTTCCTGGAATTGAAATCAATAATCAAACCATTTTTGATAGCGAAGGTGCTTTAGAATTTTCGTCTATACCAGAGAAACTTGTGATAATTGGTGCCGGAGTTATAGGTCTGGAGCTGGGAAGTATCTGGTCCAGATTGGGATCGCAAGTAACTCTTTTAGAAGCTCAAAAGGAATTTCTTCCAATGCTAGACAAAAGGTTATCCAGACAGATATTCAAAGAATTTTCAAACCAAAATATAAAAATTATTCTAGGCGCTAAGGTTTCGGAAATTGAAGAAATAAAAAATGACTCTCTAGTTAAATTTTTAGTTGATGAAGAAAAGCAAGAAGTAACTGCTGAAAAGATCATCTTGGCGGTAGGAAGAAAACCTAATACTGGCGATATTCAATTTGATCCTTCTCCATCTATTGATGAGCTGGGATTCATAGAAGTTAATGAAAATTGTGAAACGTCCATAAAAAACCTTTGGGCTGTAGGAGATGTTGTGAGAGGACCTATGCTCGCGCATAAGGCATCCGAGGAAGGTATCATGGTTGCTGAAAGAATTAATGGGCAAAATACTTCTATTGATTACGATCTAATCCCTAATGTTATATATACTCATCCCGAGATCGCCTGGGTCGGAAAATCTGAAACTCAACTGAAAGAAGAAAGTGCCAATTATAAATCTGGTTCTTTTCCCTTCGTAGCAAGTGGTCGAGCTTTGGCATCTGCTGAGGATATTGGATCTGTAACTGTCATTGCTGATAAGGAAACAGATCGCTTGCTTAGCGTGCATGTATTTGGAAATTCAGCATCAGAGATTCTGCAGCAAGGGTTGGTGGCAATGAGTTCAGGTATGACTTCAGAAGAGTTTGGCTCAGTAGTTGTGAGTCATCCTACTGTATCTGAAACCATCAAAGAAGCTACTCTGTCTATGAATTCAAAAGCCATACACATACTCAATAGAAAAAAGAAATAAATTCAATCCATGGATTTATCGAAGTACAGCATCCCTTTATCTGAACTACCTGAACAAACAAAAAAAACTCTAGACAAAGAAATTAAAATTTCTGACTTTAAAGGTTACGAGTCATCCAATGAAATAATTACGTCTGGTATGGAGGATGGTATACACATTTCCGAGGATTTTTCTTATCTTATTAAGTGCACTACCCAGATGCGTAATGTAAATTCAACAATGATTGACTGGTGGTTCACATGGCATCTACCCGAAACACGACGTTATAAGTTGTGGCACCCTGAAGACCATATTTCTGCTGAAATTAAGCAAGTTTTAGACAAGAGTAAACCTTACAAGAAAAGATACGTAGGTATAGATTCTTATGTTGAAGAATATATTGGTAACAAGTATTCCAAATTGTGCATATCTTTTAAAAGCCCAGACAGATTCGGATTAACTGATTTAGATTCAGATGTGACTACAGCCATATGTGCTGAAGTTAAGGACCTTGAAACAAATATGACCATTGCCCAATTGCTTCATTATGTTTCTGATAATGCAAACGGGTGTTCAATGCAGAGTTATTTTTGGTTAGGAAATAAAATTAGTAATGAGAATAGAATCTTGAACTTATGCGCGAATTTTTTCTTTAACTTCTCAATAGTTAAAAGATACTTTATTAATGACACTTTAGCCAAAAGTCTTTTGAGACATTGTTGTGAGGAGATGAATCATTTGTCTATTTTCTTACCAGAGCTTTACAAAGACATCTCTAGAAGTTCTAATTCTAGTTAAGGTTTTACTAGAAGAAGGAGATAGTTAATGAGTAAGATTATGGTTGCGTTAATAGATATCGAAAATGAAGAAGGATATCTCGAATATCAGAATTCTGTTCTTCCAATGTTTGTTGAGATGGGTATTGAGGTTTTGGCTGTAGACGATACACCGAAGGCCATTGAAGGAAACACCAGAGATCAAAGAATGGTTGTCATTAAATTTGAAGATGAAGAGGCTTTTTATAATTGGTACGACAGTCCCGAATATCAAAAAATTAAACCTATACGTCTTGAAAACTCAAGAGGAGAAGTGCATCTTTTAGATGAGCAAAATCTAAAGTTTTAATTGGTAAATAATTGGGGAGAATTATGAGTGAATCAAATGTTGCTGGTGTATGTCATCCTAAATTTTCAGAGATAAAAGAAATATTTGAAGAGGCAATAGAAAGTGGTTTTGATACTGGGGCAAATATTGCTATCGAGCATCAAGGTGAAATGGTTGTAAATCTCATAGGTGGATACAAAGATCTTGAAAAAACTAAACCTTGGACAGATAAAACAATTTTAAATGTTTATTCAACTACCAAAGCTGTTACAGCAATTTGCATTGCTAGGTTGGTAGACCAAGGGAAGCTTGATTTAAATAAAAATGTAACCGATTATTGGCCTGAGTATGGATGTGAAGGTAAGGAAAATACAAAGGTAAGCGATTTCCTGTGTCATAGAGCAGGTAATTTTGGATTTCAGGGTGGTATGCCTGATTTAGCTCTTTCAGACTGGGAGGGTTGGACAAATGCTCTTGCTAAACAGGCACCATTTAGAGAGCCTGGTTCATCTCAGGGCTATCATGCTTTAACTTATGGCTGGTTAGTGGGAGAGATATTAAGAAGAGTAGATGGACGTTCGGTAGGAGAATACTTTCAACAGGAAATTGCTACCCCATTTAGTTTGGATTTTAAGATAGGTCTTGATGATGAAGATCTTCTAAGATGTTCTGATATCCTGCCAGATCCTAGATCAGAGTCTATAGTTTTAAAAATCCTACCCTATGTTCCAGATTTTATTCTTCCAGATCAGTTAAAGATTTTGAAAGAAATCCTAAAAGGCGGAGATTATCAAGTTGCTTTTGAGACTTTCGAAGGGGATCGAGATATGACAAATACTGAAGAGTGGCGAAAAGCTGAAATACCCTCAGCCAATGGCCATGGTACCGCAGAATCTTTAGCTAAATTATTTGGTATTTTAAGCACAGGTTGTTCTAGAGATGGTTATGAGATTTTTTCTAAAGAAACTCTTGATATGTGTCTTCAACCGCTTTCGAAAGGACCGGATACAGTTTTATTTGGTGCTGAAATTAATATTGGAGTAGGATTTGATTTAGGACTTGGTATGACAACAATTGGGCAACCAAGCCATCCCAAAAGTATTTTTGGTCATTGTGGCGTAGGAGGAAGTGTAGCTTTCGGAGATGTCGAAAACCAACTGGGATATGCTTTTTTGTGCAATCGTATGCACCAGCCACAAGAGCTTTATAAGACAAGTAACGCAATCACAGCGAAACTCTTTGAGATAATAAAAAGTTAATTTAGTTTATTTATCTAATTCCAACGGGGTTGATAATCATTTGCACAGCTCCGCGGACTTTAGCTTGGCCAAGTACAAATAAGAACTCGCTTACACCATCTTTCACTAAGGGCCCTGTATTCATAGCTTCAAGAATATAAATACCATTTTCTTGAAGTAATATTCCATGGCCTGGATAGGGTTCATCTGCCACCATTGGAGGAACAACATCCAAAGACCAAGTGTCAGCACCTACTGCTAAAACTTCTTTACTGGCAAGATACTCAGCTATTTCTGGAGTTATACCCGGTGCTCCTGAACCCCAAGAGGCAGGGTCGGATTCAAACTTAGCATCGGTCCACCCTGTGTGCATTAAGACTACATCGCCTTTCTCAACAACAATATTCTGAGCGTTAATAGCTCCTTTTAAGTCCTCAAGGCTAAAGGTTTCTCCAGCATTTAAATGAGTGCGACCTAGGTAATCCGCTATATCAATAACTAGCCCTCTTGCTACAAGAGGTGGAATTTTTTCTATTCCTAATTTGGTCAAGCCTGTTATCTGAGCAAACTCCTTTCCATCATTGCAGTTATAGAAAATAGCTTCAGTTGTGCCAATGTGGCCAAGCCCATCTATTTGAGAGCCAATACCAAACCATCCTTGAAAAACATCATCATTATATGTTGAGTTTGGTAAACCTAGAGTTCCAAACTGCTGGGTTGGCTGAACAACTTGTAGAGATAACGATCTCGGTGGATAAGCAGGAGTATTTGCATCGATAGTTAAGCCCAGGCTATAAGTCTTACCGTACCTGATTAATTTAGATGCTTTCAGGACTGACTCAGGAGTTATAAGGTTTGCACTGCCTATTTCATCATTCTTACCCCATTTTGAAGGAGCGCAATCGTCAGCAAAACTTGAATTTAATGACATGAGAAGAAAAAATAAAAAAAACGACTTGTACATAAAACCTCCGCTAGACATTTTCATAAGGATGATTTGATATTACATTTTAGAAAAGAAATTATCAATTCGACCAATCTATTCTATTCTTTGTTATTCTTATTGTTTCGGAAGGGGAAGAGAAAGAATATGCGCAGATATCTACTAAATTTTACTATTTTAATTGCCTTAATCAGTTGCAGTGAGAGCGCTGAACATAAAAACAACATTGGTAATGCAGAGTGTGTTGACGAAACTAATTGCGAAAAAACATCATCTAAAGCTGATGAACCACAACCTCAATATCCAATAATCCTTCCTGGTGCTCCAGGTGAAAATTCAAAACTTATAACTCCAAAAGAAGCGTCAAACATAGCAAGTACAAAATACGTGAAAGCAGATGTAGATTTTCTTCAAGGAATGATTGTTCATCACCAACAAGCTATTGTCATGTCCCAAATGGCTGAGAAAAGAACAAACAATAAAACCATAATTGATTTAGCAGATAGAATCGATTCATCACAAGAAGATGAAATAAATTTCATGAGGAGTTGGTTAGAATCTCGTGAAGAGTTATCTGAAATGAGTCATTCACACCATCAACATATGAACATGGTAGGAATGGCATCCGAAGAGGAGTTGCAGGAATTAAAAGACTCTGAAAGTACTGATTTCGATAGGTTGTTTTTAAAATTAATGATTAACCATCACGATGGAGCGTTAGAGATGGTCAAAGACTTGAAGCAGTATCCAGGAACTGCCTATGATCCAGTGCTCAGTGAATTTATAGCTGACCTAGTAAACGATCAAGGTGTCGAAATTGAAAGGATGAATGGTATAGCTGTTAATCTATCTGATGATCCCAGGTCTAACTTAGCTTCTGGTCTCTATGATGCAGGCCAAGCTATATTGAATTTGGAATTAGTGGCTTCACTAAAAAAACCAGTTGGTTTTTTTGATCCAACAAATCCAAAAGCTAAAGGAATTAAGGACCCCACAGAAGAAGAGAAAAAAAATAAGGTAAAGACAACAGAAAATATGTCTAGATCTCTTCGCTCTCCAATCTTGAGTTTTGCCAATACTGATATGGCATTTAGAGATGACATTTTGGTTGCTGGCAGTTATCACGGATTCAATATCTATAAGCTTAAAAATGATGGAATTCCTGAACTTCAGTCCTCGGTTGTCTGTCCTGGAGGTCAAGGAGACGTATCGATTGTGGGTGATTTACTGATCATGTCGGTCGAGCAAACAAGAAGTAGGCTGGACTGCGGTTTAGAGGGAGTTTCAAAAGAAGCCAGTCCTGAGAGGTTTAGGGGCTTGAGAATATTTGATATTTCAGACTTATACCAACCTAAACAAGTTGGTGCTGTTCAAACTTGTAGGGGTTCACATACCCATTCAGTTGTATCTGGACCAGGAAAAGAAGGAAAAATAATTGTTTATAACTCAGGGACTGCAAGTGTAAGGGATGAGGAAGAGATGGAAAGTTGCATTGGGAATGTGCCTGGAGATAATCGTACAGCTCTTTTTAGAATAGACATCATAGAAATACCTATATCTGATCCATCCTCGTCACGCATTGTTAGTAGTCCTACAGTGTTTGCAGATCCTGAAACAGGTGCTTTGGGTGGCTTATGGGCGGGAGGAGATCACGGAGATGAAACCCAAGACACCAGAAGAACTGATCAGTGTCATGACATTACTGTTTTTCCTTCAGGCAATATTGCTGCAGGAGCTTGTTCAGGAAATGGAATACTTTTCGACATTACAGATCCATATGACCCTCAAAGATTGGATGTTGTAACCGACACTGGTTTTGCTTATTGGCATTCAGCTACTTTTAATAATGATGGTACAAAAGTTATCTTCACTGATGAGTGGGGAGGTGGAGGAAGGGCTCGTTGTAGGGCTTGGGATCCGTTAGATTGGGGTGCTAATGCTATTTACGACGTAGTTGAAAATAAATTAGAGTTCAGAAGTCATTACAAAATGCCTGCACCTCAGCTTGAAACTGAAAATTGTGTTGCTCACAATGGATCTCTTATTCCAGTTGCAGGAAAAGATATATTTGTTCAGGCCTGGTATCAAGGCGGAATCTCTATTCTAGATTTTACAGATTCCTCCAATCCTATTGAGATAGCTTTTTTTGATAGAGGACCTATTGATGAAAAGATCTTAATTACTGGAGGCTATTGGTCTGCTTACTACTACAACGGTTTCATATACGGGACAGAAATTACCAGAGGTCTAGATGTATTTAAATTGCTCCCTAGCGAATACCTCAGTTCTGAAGAGATTTCTTTGGCGGCAGAAGCTTATCCTTTATTCGGTCCTCAAGTATTTAACCCTCAGCAGCAAATTCCTCTGGTTTGGTCGGACAGGGAATAGATTTAATTTAAGTTTAGATTTTATCGAGCTATACATCCTCTATGGTCAACCTTTCTGCAGGGACCTGATTTTTCTCTAAATATTTCTTCATTTATCTTATCTACATTTTCTTTGATGCTGACGAAATTAGAGAATTGTGAACAATCAAAATTTCTTTTTATTTTTTCTTCAGCAATTTCTTTTCTAAGCTCAAGCTGCTCTTTCATATTTAATTGACTGAAGCCTTCATCGATTTCAGGAAAGCACAGAAAAAAATTAGAAAAATTTTCCTGATCTTTTCCTATTTCAGGACTATTAAAGGCACAACCATCAAGGACAAGTATGCTTAAAAAGATGAAGCAAACAAATTTCATTTGTTTTGTTCTTTCTTAATAGGTCCTATGTAGAGTATTCCGAATATCAAAGTTTGAAAAAAGGCTTTAATTAAATTGTCATCTGAACCTTTTATAGTCTTAAAGAAGAATATAAATTCTAGTAAATGAATTACTAAAAGAAGCGCTGCGAGTAAGTTGAGCCAAGTAGAAAAATTTAGTCCGTAATTAACTCCAAGGACTACCCATAAAACCACAGTAAAAATTTTTCCGTTATCCATAAGTTTCACTCCGTTTACAGCTTAGCAAAACCCACTTCAAAAGGAGAAATAAATTCTAAGTTTGTGCTTCTGAAATTTGTCATCATACTTATAAATTTCTCTATATAATGCTCCGCATTAGCGATAGACACGTAGCTCAGTCTGGTTAGAGCACCACCTTGACATGGTGGGGGTCGGTGGTTCGAGTCCACTCGTGTCTACCAGCTATCTCAATTATCTTTGTTTTCGTCATCTTCATCGTCATCATCTGAGCTGACAACAGCTCCAACAACCTTGATGGGAACTTCTACAATCTTGACCGCAGTATTGACTGCAGTTCCTGCCAAACTAGCAACAGCACAGCCAGAAACAAAAATTAATGTAAAAGAAATTAATATAACTCTCATAACTACCCCAAGATATCGAATCTTTAATACAATATACCCTATAAAGTTAAATTAAAGGTCTATTTATATGCTTACACTCTTCTATGCCAGTTCTCTGACTATCCTAGCCTTAATCTTATCTTTTTTAACCGGGCGTCAAAGGTTTAAGACAGAAACTAATCTTGGACTTGGCGATGACTTTGGCATGTTACAAATTACCAGAGCTCATGGAAATTTAATTGAGAATGCGTTGTTTTTCTTGATACTCATGTTTCTGCTTGAAACTGTAGCTGAAGTACCCAGTGTATCCTTGATGATTTTGGGTGATATTTTCTTACTTGCAAGAATAGCTCATGCTTATGGAATTACACGACCAGAAGCTAAAAGTATTTTTAGAATGCTTGGAACTGTGGGCAGTATTATTATTTTATCTGTCCAATCAATTTGGGGACTCATCATAGCTCTGTCATGGCTGTCTAATAACAACTGGGGCTTTTAAATTTATGAAAAAGATTCTGTTATTTTTTACATTTATCTTCAGTTGCTTCATTTGGTCAACTGATGAAAGCTCTACATCACATATAGAGACAATAGTTTTAGGCTCAGGGTGCTTTTGGGGCGCTGAGAAGGGCTATGAAGCCCTAGATGGTGTGATAGATGCTGTATCTGGATATGCTGATGGAGAGGGTGTAAAACCTTCTTACAGAGAAATTACTAAATTCTCCAATAAGTTTAATCCTGATAACCACGCTGAAGTAGTGGAGGTAACTTTTAATAAGAACCTAATTTCCCTTGAAGAACTAATTGTCCACTACCTTGAATCGCATGACCCTACCCAATTAAATCGTCAAGGAAATGACATTGGTACACAGTACAGGTCAATTGTTTTATACACAGACAGATATCAAGAAAGAAAAATCTCTGAATTGATTTCTGAATATCAAATTTTGTTAAATCAGGAGGGTTATAGTTCCATCAAAACACAAGTAAAGCCTCTTAAAGCATTTTATAAAGCTGAAAGCTATCACCAAGACTACATCAAGAAAAATCCAGATGGTTATTGCCCAGACCACTCAACAGGAGTGAAGTTTGCTAGATCTGATGAAATTAACAGGTTAGATAATAAACCCTTAAAGCAGGGTAAACATATAGTCGTTATTGAACCAGAGGGGTATTGCCCTTACTGCGCTAAGTTTAGAAAAGACGTCTCTGATGACTACGCAGGTACCATCCCTTTACATTATAGACTTGCTACAAATTTAGAAGAGCTCAACATCAAGACCCCAACTTGGGCCACTCCAACAATTCTCTTTATAGAGGATGGATCTGAAGTTTTCGCAAATCAAGGTTATTTAACTCCTAAAGAATTCTATAAAGCTCTAGGTTTATTCAAGTTAGGAAATACTGAAGCTTACAGAGTAGCTTTCAACGATGGAACTGATGCTAGATTTTGCAAAGAATATCAAATTTTTAAAAATACACCCGATGGTGTGTTTATCGACAAGCTAAGTGGAGCAGCGTTGTTTGATACCAAAGACAGGTTTAATTCCGGAACAGGTTGGTTATCTTTTACAAGACCCGTTGAAGGATCTGTTTATAGAAGAGCAGATAATAGCTACGGAATGCGTAGGATAGAAATAAGATCAGTATCGTCAGATATTCATCTTGGACATGTTTTTCCAGATGGACCAAATGGCCTTCCAAGATACTGCATAAATGCAACTGTGCTGGAATTTAAAACAAGAGATGAATTTAATTTAAATAATACTAAGGAGAAGGTATGAAAGGAAAAATAGCAAAATATGTTACTGTTGGCACAAATGACCTCCAAAGAGCCAAGGAGTTTTATGATCAATTATTTGATGAGCTGGGTGTAACAAGTTTCGGACCAAATGATAGAAGTTTCTTTTGGACTATCCCTGGAGATGACACTAATTTCGCAGTTTTTGTTCCTTACGATGGAGACGAAGCAACTGTTGGCAACGGAAGCATGGTAGGTATCACTCTTGAAACTAAAGAAGATGTAGATGCTCTTTATGCTAAAGCTATAAAATTAGGTGCAAAAGATGAAGGAGAGCCAGGACAAAGAGTACCTTCGTTTTACGGAGCTTATGTTAGAGACTTAGATGGAAATAAGTTAACTTTTTGTAAGTTCGGGTAATTTACAGAAAGTCTGCCACAGTATCGAAAATTACATAACAAACGAGTATTCTTATTGTAAGAGTGGTTCTCAGGGAGTCTGTCATTTCCATGCCCCACTTCTTTTTTACCTTTTTAGGTGTTATTTCAGCAGACATTACGAAGCCCAGGTCACGAAGTTAATTATTACGTATGCTCCCGCAAATACGGGTAAGAAGTAGCTAATTTCTCTTCCAATTTTTCCTAAAGTTTTGAGTTTGATATTTTTTTTTGTTTCCATACAAGTTTATATGCAATTTTCGTGCCATATATGGAAAGCTTTAAGTGGTTAAATTTTGTGCACTCATGGTGCACCTCAAAGCTTTAG
>CEPT01035374.1_pt1 | contig 12678 bp, 13 predicted proteins | sample 356221 | NCBI WGS metagenome assembly CEPT01 (sample SAMEA2620081, study PRJEB7988) | marine metagenome | isolation source: saline water (ENVO:00002010), including | reverse complement strand
CCTGGCAACGGCTCGTCGATCACAGTGATGACGACTGGTTGATCGTCCACGGCGTCCACCTGCCTGACGATCACGGTCTTCGCGGCACCCTCGTGCACAACCCTCGGTCGAACATGAACAACTCGGTCGGCTATGCCCGCCCGGGCCGGTTCGATCTGCCGATTGCGCTGGGCACCGACGGCATCGGCGCCGACATGCTCGAGGAGTTCCGGCTCGCCTACGTCGCCGCCCGAGCCGACGACGTCACCGCCACTCCCGATCAGGCCTGGGGCTGGCTCCAGACCGGGTGGGATCTCATGCCGGCGGCGCTGAACGACCGGGTGTACTGGGCGGTCGAGTCCACCGACCCCTGGCACCTTGCGTTCACGCCGGGCACCTCGCCGCTCGAGGTTGAGGTCGACGGGGAGGTCGTCTGGGACGGCGAACCCACGCTCGTCGACGGCGACGAGATTCGGGCCAAGGCAGCCGAGGCAGCGACGAAGCTGCACGCTCGTCTGGCTGCGCTTGACTAGGCAATGATCGTCTACGACGACGAACTGCGGGAGCGTCTGCGAACGAACCTGGCCTCGTTCGAACCGCGCCACCATCAACTCGACGGGCGGCGGCACGCTGCGGTGAGCGTGATCGTGCTCGACTCCGACGCCCAGCTCCACGGCGTCGATACGGCGTGGAGGTCGCTCCCGGAACACGAGCGCACGAACCGACTCGACTTGGTGCCCGGGCTTCCGTCCGGACATGGGCTCAGCGGTTCGGTCGACGGTACGGCCGGTGGCGCGGCCTTCATCCTGACCCGTCGCGCGCAGCGGATGAGCGCCCACCCTGGCCAGTGGGCGTTCCCTGGCGGCCGCGTCGACGAGGGCGAGACGGCGGAGGAGGCTGCTCGGCGCGAGATAGAGGAGGAGGTCGGGCTGTGCGACCTCGACCTCCTCGGCCGACTCGACGACTATCCGACCCGGTCGGGTTATGTGATCACGCCGTTCGTCTTCTGGGCCGGCTCCGAGGCCGAGCCGACCGCCAACCCCGATGAGGTGGCGTCGATTCATCGGATTGCGATCACCGAGCTGCTGCGACCGAACTCGCCGCGTTTCGTCGACATCCCCGAGAGTGATCGGCCTGTCATCCAGGTGCCGGTCGGTGAGGACCTCATCCATGCCCCCACCGGGGCGGTGATGTATCAGTTCCGGGCGGTCGCCTACGAGGGCCGCGACGAACGAGTCGACGAGTACGACCAGCCGGTCTTTGCCTGGCAGTGACCGCTACAGCGAGTACACCCGGCGGGCGGTGCCGCTGAACATTGTGGTCTGTTCGTCGTCGCTGAAGTCAGCGACCAGCTTCTGGAAGACGTTCCACACCACGGTGTACGACGCCGACATCTTGTCGACCGGGAAGTTGCTCTCGAACATGCACCGATCGGGTCCGAAGCACTCGATCATGTGCTCGTACCAGTGGCGCTGATCGGCGAGGATCTGGTCGCTCGACGGGGGCTGAGCCATCCGCTCGTATCCGAAGCCATTGTCTGGCATGGCGAGGCCGCCGAGCTTCGCGACGACGTTCTCGCAGGCGGCGATTTCGCGCATGTCCTCGCACCATGTCGGGAAGATCTCGTCGTGCTTTCCGGCGAAACGGCCGACGCCGAGGGGCGTGCCGAAGTGGTCGAGCACCATGGTGGTCTCGGGTGCGGCCCGGGCGACGGTGAGGAACTCACGGTTCTGATGGTGGTAGTGCCACGAGTCGTAAGTGAGATGGCGTTCGCCGAGCCGGCGCACGCCGGCCTGGAATGCGGGGTCGTCGGCGAGGCCCGCCGGTGAGCGGCCGGCGATCGTCAGCTCCTCGGGCGCGATCGGCGCCGACAGGGCGTGGCGGATGCCGCGAAAGAGACCGGCACCAGCGTCGATGTGGGCGTCGAGCACGTCGTCGAGTGATGCCGATCGCAGGTCGGCGGTGGCGACGATGCCGGCGATCGGCGCCCGGTCGGGGTACCGGTCGAGCAGGTCGGCGGCCGCGGCGGCGACGAAGCGGGTTTCGCCTACCGGGGCCATCGGGTCGGGGTCTCGGTGCGAGTAGCCGGCGCCGCACTCGACGAACACGGTCTTCACGATGTTGTGGCCCGAGCCGGTGTCGGCCACGAGTTCGTCGACGCCGTAGGTGAGCGGCAGTCCTGGCGGCCAGAGGTGGTGGTGCGGGTCGACGATCGGGCGGGTCGGGTCGACCGGTTGTTCCGTGTAGGAGTCGAGCCAGTCCGGGGACATCGAAATCGCCATGGCGGTCATGGTCGCACGCCGACGGGCGATGCGCTGGGGAAGCCCGACGTGTCGCACATCACGCACGTTCGACCTCTCTCCCGTCGTGAGGCGCCGATAGGGTGCCTCTATGAGTGACATCCGTGTGGCCTTCGTGATGGCGACCTGGCACGACGATCTGGTCGACCGCACCAAGCTGGGATTCTTCGAGCGCATGGCCGAGCTCGGTCACGGCGAGGATGCCATCGATGTGCACAAGCTGCCGGGCGCGCTCGAGTTCCCGCTGCACTGCAAGAAGCTGGCCCAGACCGGGAGGTACGACGTGATCGTCACGGCGGCCCTCGTGGTCGACGGCGGCATTTACGAGCACCGCTTCGTGGCCCACGCCGTCCTACAGGGGATGATGAACGTCATGCTCGAGACCGATGTCCCGATCATGTCGGCCGTGCTCACCCCCCAGCAGTTCCACGAGCACGACGTTCACCACGCGTTCTTCTATGACCATCTGGTCAAGAAGGGTCGTGAGGCTGCCGACGCTGCGGTTGCGACGGTCGGCAACCTGCGAAGCATCTGATCGCTTCGGCTCCCATGCGCGTCACCCCGCTGGTGATCACCGCAGCCCTGGTGTTCGCGTCGGCCTGTGGCGGTTCCGAGTCATCCGAGGTCGCCACCGCCACGACGACCACGACGGCAACGACGACGGCTGCCCCGCCCGACACGGCACCGGTAGATACCACCACGACCGCACCGGCGAGCACCACGACGACCACGGACGTCGGGTGCGCCGACCCCCCGGTGTGTTTTTACGCCGTTGGAGAGAACGTCTGCAGTGTCGACGGCAACGCTCCCTGCGCCGACGACCCCCGCAACATCTACGTCAACGAGACGATCGGCTTCTCGTTCGCCTTTGACGACAACTGGCGCCGACTCGGCACCGATACCGACGGTCGTATCCAACTGGTGCACGAGTACTTCGTGCCCGGAGACCCCTTCATTGTCGTGTCGTGGGAACCGACGATGGGCCGCACCCTCGACATGTTCGCCGACGACTTGATCGCGTCGTCCGATCCCGACGCGATCGGGGCCTGGGACTGGGCGACCGACGAGCTGGGCGGTTTCGAGTGGGAGTCGGCTGAGGGGTCTGTTCCTCAACGCAATGTCCGTGCCGTTCACCCCGACCCGTACTCGGGGCAGGCGATCCTCATCGAGTCCATCGGCTCGTGCATGGCGCTCTGCGACGAAGCCGACGGAGACGCCGCTGCAGATTCGCAGTGGAACCAGACCGTCGGGATGATCCGCGACACCTGGACATGGTGGGAGCCGGCCGAGCGCGAGGTCGACGAGTGCAACGTGCTCGGCGGAGGGCGGTACCGGGTCCGGTTCGCTGCGGGAGCGTTCGGAACCCGGATCGAATGCGCCCTGGTTCGAGGTGAGACCTACCTCTTCCGAGTCGAGGTCGCCGAGGGCCAGACCCTCACCGCAAGCGTGTCTTCCGTAGAGGACAACGCCGTCTTCGCGATCTCGTCACCATCGGGTGCGCTGCTCGCCGAAGGGCAAACCGAGCTGGTCGTGTCCGGCACCGACGCCGGCAGCTTCGAGATCGTCGTGGGGTCGATCCGGGGCAACGCCCCGTTCACGCTCGAGATCGACGTTCGCTGATGAACGCGCCGCTCCACGGTTCGGGGGTGGGCGACCCGCAGACCGTGCTGATCCGGGTCAGCGGTCCGGACCGGCCCGGCATCAACGCCGGGCTCATGGCCGTACTCGACACGTGCGATGCCAGCGTGCAGGACATCGAGCAGATCGTGATTCGAGGACAGATCTCGCTCGGGGTCGTCGTCGACGTTCCCGCGGGCCGTGATCTCCTCCGCAATGTGCTGCTGTGGGGTTGGGAAGAACACATCGAGGTCGATGTAGAGGTCGTACCGCCGACCCCGACCCCTGCGACGCCTGGGCTCGTCGTCACGGTGCTCGGCCCCAACGTGACACCGGGCGAGTTCGGTGCCGTCACCCGAGCGATCGCCGACATCGGGGCGAACATCGACCGCATCGTGCGGCTCTCTCGCTACCCCGTGATGTCCTATGAGCTCCTGGTGCGGACCTCCGAGGAGCAGAAGCTGCGTCGTGCGCTTCTGACAGCAGCGGCCACCGAGCCCGATCTCGATGTCGCCATTCAGCGCGAAGGGCTCGGTCGGCGGGCTAAACGCCTCGTCGTACTCGACGTCGACTCCACGCTCATCCAGGACGAAGTGATCGAGCTTCTCGCCGCCGAGGCGGGCTGTCTTGCCGAGGTGAAGGCGATGACCGACGCTGCGATGGCCGGCGAGCTCGATTTTGAGGATTCGCTGCGCGACCGGGTGCGCCTGCTCGCCGGACTCGATGTCGAGGCCGTCGACCGAGCATGGGCCAAGCTCCGCTACACCCCGGGAGCGGCGACCTTCCTTCGAACCCTTCGCCGCCTCGGCTACGTGGTCGCCGTTGTCTCGGGGGGCTTCACCGTCTTCACCGACCGGCTCCGAGACGACCTCGGCCTCGACGCGGCCTACGCCAACGAGCTCGAAATCGTCGACGGCACCTTCACCGGTGACGTCATCGGCGACATCGTTGATCGCGACCGCAAGGCCGAGCTGTTGCGCGATATCGCCGAAGAGGTCGGCGTCCCGATCGAACAGACCGTGGCGGTCGGCGACGGCGCCAACGATCTCGCAATGCTCGAGGCCGCCGGGCTCGGTGTTGCGTTCAACGCCAAGCCGGTCGTCACCGCTGCTGCCGACACCAGCGTCACGGTTCCGTACCTCGACGCCGTACTCTTCATGCTCGGCATCCGCCGTGAAGACATCGAAGCCGCCGACGCCTGATTGAGGATCTCTCGAGTCATGAGCCACTTCGACGACGAAACCCGGATCGCGCCGACCGGCGAGGGGACGTGGACTGCCGAGATCTCCGATGAGTGGAGTATCGGACCCAACGCCAACGGTGGCTATCTCCTCACTCCCCTGCTGCGCGCAGCTCGTGAGGTCGCCGGCCAACCCGATCCGTTCACCGTCACCACGCACTTCCTGCGTCCGGGGATCGGCAACGAAACCGCAGAGATCTCCGCCGATGTGATCAAGTCGGGGCGCACGATGAGCACGGTGTCGGCGAGCCTCAGTCAGCAGGGGAAGACCCGAATTCACACGGTTGCCGGTTTCGGTGATCTTGATGCCACGACCGAGCACGATGCCGAATGGACGATCCCCATGCCGGATCTTCCCGATCCGGACGAGTGCATCGATCGACGGGATCTGAACCAGGGCGTTCAGATCAATCTCATGAATCGCTGCGAGATTCGCGTCGACCCGAAGATCCAGCGAGATCCAAGCGAGGTCGAGACGGCTGAGGTCTTGGGCTGGACCCGTTTCCGCGACGAGAACGACCCCGATGTCATGGCCCTGCCGTTCTTTGCCGATGCCTTTCCGCCGACCGTATTCACCCGACTCGGGCCGATCGGCTGGGTGCCGACACTTGAGTTGACCGTGCACGTCCGGCGACGCCCCGCTCCCGGCTGGCTCGCCTGTCAGGTGTGGACCGACGACGTCCACAACGGCAAGTTGATCGAATCGGTCCGCCTGTGGGATTCGAACGGCGACCTGGTCGCCCAGGGCCGGCAACTTGGGTACCTAATCACGGGCAACGTCGGCGGCTGACCGCAAGACTGCGGACATGTCGCTTGATGAGCACCGCGCCGCCAACCTCGCCAACTGGAACGAACGGGTCGCTGGCCACACCGCCAATGACGGATACGGCATCGCTGCCCTCGTTGCCGATCCCGACCACATCAGCGACGTGGTCGCTTTCGACCGAGACGCGTTCGGCGCCGTCGACGGCAGGACGCTCCTGCACAGCCAGTGCCACATCGGCACCGACACGGTGTCGTGGGCGAAGCTCGGTGCCGTCGTCACCGGCATTGACTTCTCCCCCACGGCGCTGGCAGCAGCCCGATCACTCGCCGAACGAGTTGGGGTCAAGGCAACATTCGTCGAGACCGAGCTGTACGACGCCCCACAGCACGTTCCCGAACAGTTCGACTGCGTCTACACCAGCGTCGGCGCGATCAACTGGCTGCCCGACATCGCCGAGTGGGGCCAGGTGATGGCGGGCTTCGTCAAGCCCGGCGGCCAGTTCTACATCCGTGACACCCACCCCATGCTCTCGACGCTCGACGATGAGCGATCCGATGAATTGATGACCGTCACCCTCCCCTACTTCGAGACCGCGTCCCCGCTCCGATGGGAGAGCGACCAGAGCTACGCCGGTTCGGCAACCCTCACAAACACGATCAACTACGAGTGGAACCACTCGATCGCCGAGGTCGTCATGGCTCTCCTCGATGCCGGACTCGTCCTCGACGAACTCCGTGAGCTCACCCATCTCGACTGGCCGTACTTCTCGTTCATGGAGGCCGAGGGTGAACGCTGGTATCTCCCCGCCGACCGCCGCCTCCAGGTACCCCTGCAGTTCTCGATCCGAGCGCACAAGCCCGGCTGAGGGACTGTCCGACCCGGGAGCAGGTTGGACCCGACAGGAGTGATACGCCCTTCGCCCCCACCCTCGGTCTTCGTCATGCCGTGCTGTGGGCCACCGGCCCCCAGGCATCGGCTCGGTTCTAGGAACCGGCGCTCGGGCTCGTCGTGAAGGCCAACACAGGCGCAACCAGCACCCGGCCACTTGATCTCGACGCCGCGATCGCCGAGTTCGGGGCCGACACTCTGGGCCGCGGAGCCGCCTGACGCGCCCACCACCGCACCGCCCTAGGGTGCTGGATGTGAGTGAACGGACCCTCACCGTCTCCGAACTGGGTGTCGTTGTCCGGGCCGCGCTCGAGCAGGCCATGCCCTACGGCGTCTGGGTCGAGGGCGAGATTCAGGGCATCAGCCGAAGCCGCAGCGGTCACGTCTACTTCGATCTGATCGAGTCGGCCGAAACCTCGGGCGCTCCACCGGTCGCGTCCATGCCGGTCGTGCTGTTCCGAGATGCCCGTGAGCGGGTCAACCGACTGCTCAAGCGTCACGGCGACCCCATCCGGATGACCGACGGGGTGAAGATCCGGATCCAGGGAACCGTCGACTTCTACCCGCCGAATGGGCGGCTCCAGCTCCGCATGTCGGCTATCGATCCGACCTACACGCTCGGCGTGTTGGCGGCCGAGCGGGAAGCGCTGCTGCGCCGGCTTTCCGAGTCGGGGATGCTGCGAGCCAACGCCCGTCATGCCGTTCCCGCCGTGCCTTTGCGGGTCGGTGTCGTCACCTCGATCGGGTCGGCCGCTCACGCCGACATCACCACCGTGTTCGAGCGCAGCGAGCGAGCGTTCACCTTGGTTGAGGTCGACACCGCCGTGCAGGGTGCGGGCGCGGAGCGGTCGATTGCAGCGGCGATCCGAGCCGCCGGTGAGGCGGGCGTCGATGTCGTTCTTGTCGTTCGCGGTGGTGGTTCGAAAACTGATCTCGCGGTCTTCGATCACGCCGATGTGGCCGACGCGATCGTGCACGCTCCGACGCCGGTCTTCACCGGGATCGGGCACGACATCGACCACTCGGTGGCTGATGAGGTGGCACACACGGCCCACACCACGCCGACGGCGGCTGCGCAGGCGATCGTCGCAGTCGTCGACGACTGGCTGGCGCGGCTTTCGAGCCGAGAGACCGACATTGCCCACCACACCCGTCGGGCGCTCGCCAGTGCCGACGACCGACTTGAGCGTCTCCAGCGCGATGTCGAAGGGACCACCGGTCGCGCGCTTGAGCGAGCCGATACCCGTCTGGCCGACGCGTCTGCCCGCCTTCGTCGGTCGGCGGTCCGGACGGAGACGAGTGCGCTCGCCTCCCTCGACCGTGCGGTCGTGCGCATCGGACTCGCCACCCGCCACCGGCTTCGTACCGCCGAGCTCACGCTCGAGACGGCAGCGGCTCGCACCAATGCGCTCGACCCGTCGGTCGCCCTGGCTCGTGGCTGGTCGATCACCCGAGGCCCCGATGGTGCTGTCGTACGATCGGTCGCTGATGTCAGCACCGGCGCCGAGCTGACCACCCAGGTCGCCGACGGCACGATCACCAGTACCATCGCTTCCGATGAGTGACGAGGAACAGATCGGCTATGCCGAGGCGATGCGAGAACTCGAGGAAATTCTCGATGCCCTCGAGGACGATGATCTCGATGTCGATGTCCTTGCTACGAAGGTTGAGCGTGCTTCGGCCCTGATCCAGCTCTGCCGCGACCGCATCGGGAACGCTCGCATCCAGGTCGAGAAGGTGGTCGCCTCACTCGATGAGCCGACCGAGGGAGTCGACACGCTCTTCGACGACGGCGACGAATGAGCAACGCCCCTCGCCAACTCATTGAGGTTGCCGACCGCACCACGGCGGCCCTCGAGGCGATCTTTGCGGCGGAGATCGCGACATGGCGCGATCTTGATCCCATGATCGAGCGTCCGCTCGCCGATCTCGCCGAGTTCGTCGGCGGCGGCGGCAAGCGGATCCGTCCCGCCTACTGCTACTGGGGTTTCGTCACCGGAGGCGGCGACCCGACCGGCGATGGCGCGCTGGCCGGCTGCTGCGCGGTCGAACTCCTCCAGGCCTTCGCACTCGTTCACGACGATGTGATGGACGGGTCACCGACCCGTCGTGGCACGCCCACCGTCTGGGCCCGCTACATCGAGCGGCATCAAGCTGGCGGATGGAACGGCGAGGACCGACGCTTTGGCGAAGCCGCCGCGATCTTGGTCGGTGATATCGCCATGGTGATGGCCGACCGTCAGATGGGCGGTGTCGATGAAGCGACCCGGACGGTCTGGGACCGGCTGCGCACCGAACTCAACTTCGGCCAGTACCTCGACGTCGTCGGCACGGCGAAGGGTGACGTGACTGCCGACATGGCCCGCACGATCGTGGCCAACAAGACCGCTGGCTACACGATCGTGAGGCCGCTGCAACTCGGCGCCGCGATGGCGGGTTCGCCAGAGCTTGCCGATGCGCTCGCCGCCCACGGCATGCCGCTCGGCATCGCCTTCCAATTGCGTGATGACATGCTCGGCGCATTCGGCGACAGCGCGAAGACGGGGAAGCCCGTCGGCGACGATCTTCGCGAGGGCAAGCCCACCGTGATGCTCGCCCTTGCGCGCGAGGCGGCGTCGGCATCGCAATGTTCGGTGCTAGATCGTGTGGGTCCGTCGGCCACCGACGCCGATGTCGATGCCATTCAGCAGGTCATGATCGACACGGGTGCCGTCGGCAAGATCGGGGACGAGATCGAACGACTCCTCGACGAAGCCCTTCAGGCGATCGATGCCCTTCCCGATGTCAACGGAAGCCGGGCGGCGCTTCGGGCCCTGGCCGACTTCGTCGTCGATCGCGACACCTGACCGATCAGTGGTTGACGCTGCTCGCGAGCGGGTCGCCGTAGCCTGAGGGCATGCCCATCCCGTCGGCTGAGGCCGCCCGACGTCGAACGTTCGCGATCATCTCGCACCCCGACGCGGGCAAGACCACGCTCACCGAAAAGTTCCTGCTCTATGGCGGTGTCCTTACCAGCGGTGCCGGGTCGGTGAAGGCGAAGGGCGATCGTCGATCCGCCACCTCCGACTGGATGGAACTCGAGCAGCAGCGCGGTATCTCGATCACCTCGACCGTGCTCCAGTTTCCGTATCGCGAGAAGGTCCTGAACCTGCTCGACACGCCCGGCCACCGTGACTTCTCCGAGGACACCTATCGCGTGCTCGCGGCAACCGACGCCGCGATCATGGTGCTCGACGGTTCGAAGGGCATCGAGTCCCAGACTCGCAAACTGTTCGAGGTCTGCCGCGATCGTGAGATCCCGATCGTCACCTTCATCAACAAGTGGGATCGCCCGGGCCGTGACCCGCTCGAACTGCTCGATGAGATCGAGGAGCAACTCATCCTCGAGCCGGTGCCGATGAACTGGCCGGTCGGCGAGGCCGATCGGTTCCGCGGTCTCATCGATCGCACCAACGGCGACTTCGTTCGCTACACCCGCACCGCCCGCGGCGCCGATGAGGCGCCCGAGGAGATCGTCGACCCGGCTCGCGCCGAGGAAGAAGAAGGCGATCTGTGGCTCGAGGCGCAGGAGGGCATCGAGCTGCTCGACGTGATGGATCGCAGCTTCGACAGGAAGCGGTTCGAGGCCGGCGAACTGTCACCGGTGTTCTTCGGCTCGGCGCTCACGAACTTCGGCGTCCGCATGATTCTCGACGCGATGGTCGATCTGGTGCCGTCGCCTTCGCCCCGCATCGACCGCGAGGGCGATCCGCGGGCGCTCGACGCTCCGTTCTCCGGCATCGTGTTCAAGGTCCAAGCGAACATGGACAAGGCGCATCGTGATCGCGTTGCCTTCCTGCGGGTCTGCTCGGGCCAGTTCGATCGCGGCATGGTCGTGACCCACGAGCCCACCGGCAAGCCGTTCGCGACCAAGTACGCACACTCCGTCTCCGGTCAAGATCGCGAGACGGTCGAGCAGGCGTTCCCCGGTGATGTCGTCGGCCTCGTGAACGCCAACGACTTCCGGGTCGGCGACTCGGTCTATATCGACGACAAGGTCCAGTGGCCGCTCGTGCCGTCGTTCGCGCCGGCACACTTCCGTATCGCTCGCACGCTCGACACGTCGAAGGCGAAACAGTTTCGTTCCGGTATCGGCCAGCTCGACGAGGAGGGTGTGGTGCAGGTGCTGCGCGAACCTGACATCGGCGACCAGGCGCCGATCCTCGCCGCGGTCGGGCCACTGCAGTTTGAGGTCGTCCAGCATCGTCTCGAGAACGAGTTCGGAGCACCGGTGGAGCTGGTGCCGTGTGCCTGGAGTACCGCCCGGATCACCGATCACGAGTCGGCCGAGGCGCTGCGCGGCATGAGTGGTGTCACCGTCGCTGCTCGTTCCGACGGTGAACTGCTCGCCTTGTTCGAGTCGCCGTACTGGCTGCAGCGACTCGAGATGGATCAGCCCGAACTCACCCTCACCAAACTCATTGCCGAAGGTTCCTGATGCTCGCCACATTGTTCACTGCGCTCGCGCAATCCACCTCGGATCTCGGCGACGATGTCGCCTCGGACTCGGGTGTGGTCGCGGTCGTCGGTTTCATCATCGCCGGCTTTGCGGCTGTCGTCTTCGCCTACGTCTACCGGCGTCGCAACGGCTGACTCCGAGACGCTGGGCGGCGGGGGTCGTCAGCTTCCGCTTCGTTTGCCGGACTGACCTAAGGTTCTCGGTGTGAAGATCACGTACGACCGCGAAGCCTGCCAGGGCCACAACCGTTGCTACATGCTCGCGTCGGAGCTGTTCGATACCGACGACGAGGGCTACGCAATCCTGCTCGTCGAGGGCGAGGTTCCCGCTGAACTCGAGGAGAAGGCGCGGCTTGCCGCCGACAACTGTCCCGAGTTTGCGATCGAGATCGAGGAGTAAGGGCCGCACCGATGCGGATCCACAAGTTCGAGACCACCGAGGCGTTCATCGCGATCGATCTCGAGGGCGCCGAGGCGTCGTCGGGGCCGGCCCGGTGGGCCAAGAAGATCTTGCAGGGCGGGGCGAAGGATCTCGCCCGGTCGCAGACCTACACCTATGCCGCCCTCGGCATGAAGCGCGGCGGCGCCGCGGCGGGCATCTCTGCGCCGCCGGAAGATCGGGCTGCAGCAGTCGAGGCGTTCCTCACCGAAGCCGAACCGCTCGTCGCCGACGGCACCTACCTGCCCGACGCAGCGAAGGGCATCGGGCTCGACGAGCTCGCCCCACTCCACGCCGCTGACCCGCGCGACACCGCCCGCCTGGGTGACTTCGCTGATCGCTGCGACGGCCTGTCCGCTGTGGTCGCTGCTCACCATGCGGTCGGACTCGATGCCAAGACCATTGCGATCGAGGGATTCGAAAACCTCGGCCCGTGGATCGCCGACGGGGTGATCGGCCATGGCGCTCGCCTCACGGCGATCTCCACCGCCACCGGAACCGTCACCAACGAATCCGGTTTCTCGTTGGCTGAGCTCAACGAGGCGTTCGCTGCCCACGGCGCCGACTGTGTGAACGAACTCGGTGAGGTTGGTCATCCGATGGCCGTCTTCGGTGCGGGGGCTGATGTCGTGTTCGCCGGTTCGAAGGTCGGCATCATCGATCACAAGGTCGCCGAGCGCCTTGAGGGTTGTGCTGCGGTCGTCCCGAACGGCCGACTTCCGCTCACTGCTCGCGGCCTTGCCGTGCTGCGGAAAGCCGGAGTGCAGACTCCGGCCGACTTTGTGGCCCTCGCCGGCTCGACGCTTGCGGTGTGGGGCGATGTCAGCCGCTCTGATGACGAGATCGTTGCTGGTGTCCGCGAGGACATCGACGACCTCTGCGCCGAACTCCAGGGTCACGACGATGGCCTGCTCCTTGCGGCGTGCTACTTCGCCGAGGCATTCCTGATGGA
>CEPT01044737.1_pt1 | contig 12717 bp, 9 predicted proteins | sample 356221 | NCBI WGS metagenome assembly CEPT01 (sample SAMEA2620081, study PRJEB7988) | marine metagenome | isolation source: saline water (ENVO:00002010), including | reverse complement strand
GCATCTCTTGGTCTAATTCCTGGTGTAACTGTCAAGAAGGATTCGCCACAAGTTTGTTTTACTTTTGAAGCATCTGAAGCAGCACACACAACACCATCCAACCCACTCCTTTGGGCCAGCTTTGTTAATCGCATGACCTGCTTATCCAAATTGTTGAAGCCAATTTCTGTCAAAATTTCTTCTGAGATACTAGTCAGAATAGTAACCCCAACTAACAGAGGAGGTTTATCAAATCCTTCAAGAGCCTTTTTCGAAGCATCCAGCATTTTTGAACCACCTGAGGCATGAACATTTATCATCCATACCCCTAAGTTAGCTGCCGACCTGACTGATTCATAGACTGTATTTGGAATATCATGGAATTTAAGGTCCAAGAAAATTTCAAACCCCTTATCATGCAGCGTCTTTACGATTTTTGGGCCCGAAGAAGTAAATAATTGATTACCTACCTTTAATCTACAAATATTAGGATCAAGTTTGTCAGCAATACTAACTGCTGAAGTATATTCCATATCTAAAGGTATAATTATCCTATTTGTCATGAAGGTGGACTGAAGAATCTCCAAATTTAGATGAAAAAAAAGCGAACCAGAAAGAGTTCTGAAGTTCGCTATTTTGTATTTTAAGGCCTGTTGGCATTAAAACCACACTATAATAAATCATGGATATTGTGTCCATCAAAACCTTATAAAAAGTAGTAAAAAGTGTTAAAAAATTTAGAAGAACTTAATGGCATGAGAGAAGCTGGAAGGCTTGCTGCTGAAGTATTAGAAATGATTAGTGATCATGTCAGGCCTGGTATATCCACTGGAGAATTAGACAAAATATGTCATGACTACATTATTGAAGAGCAAAAGGCTATTCCCGCCAATGTGGGTTATCGGGGTTTTGAAAAAACATTATGTACAAGTATTAATCAAGTAATTTGCCATGGAATTCCCGACTTCAATCGCATCTTGAAGAGTGGAGATATTATGAATATCGATGTCACCGTCATCAAGGATGGTTGGCATGGTGATACTTCTAAAATGTTTCTTGTTGGGAAAACCCAATCTCATAACGAAAGATTGGTCAAGATAACTCAGGAGTGTCTTTACAAGGGTATTGAAGCTGTCAGACCGGGAGCAAGGTTAGGAGATATTGGACATGCTATTCAGGTTCATGCCGAAAAAAATCATTACTCCGTAGTGGAAGAATATTGTGGGCATGGCATTGGTAAAATTTATCACGATGAACCTCAAGTTCTTCATTATGGAATGGCTGGTACTGGTCTAGAAATATTAGAAGGTATGTGTTTCACAATAGAGCCGATGATTAATCTGGGTTCAAAATCCACCAAACTTCTTGCGGACGGATGGACAGTTGAAACACAAGATGGAAGGAATTCTGCGCAATGGGAACATACCATTTACGTAAATAAAGACGGAGCTGAAATCTTAACTTTAAGAAAAGAAGAAAGATAAAAACTAATGCTTGAAGAGCTACAGAAGCAAAAAAATAACGACATTAGCTCTCTTTCAAAACAATTTGAAAGCTGGCTATACAGAGACAGAGGTAGGCAAGTAAGAGGTATTGAATATTTTCTGAATAAAAGATCTGAGAATATCGATAACCTCATAATGGCTGCATCTGAAAAGAGTGGTTTAACTTCCATTAACAAGTTAGGAATCTTTGCCGTGGGAGGATATGGCAGGGGTGAATTACATCCTTTCTCTGATATAGACCTGCTCTTGCTAACGACGAGCGAGCTATCTCCAACTGAAAACCAAAAAATAGAAACCTTTGTTAGTGTTTTATGGGATTTAGGTTTAGACATCGGTCATAGCGTTAGGACACTTAAGCAAGCCAAAGACCAGGCTCGAGAGGATGTTGTCACAATGACAAACATGTTGGAATTTAGAAAGCTCATAGGTGATGAAGATTTACACCTAGAGTATTTAAGAATATTGGATACAAAAAACTTGTGGCGAAATAATTCTTTTATCAAAGAAAAAATACAAGAGCAGCTGGATCGACATTCAAGTTTCAACAACACTTCATACAATCTAGAACCGGATGTAAAATCTTCTCCAGGTGGGTTAAGAGATATTCATACAATTGATTGGTTATTAAAAAACTCAAATAGATACCAGACAAACATAACTAGCATCGCATCACTTCTTACCTATGAGGAAAGAAAGGAATTAAATAAAGCTAAGTATTGGCTATGGGTAATTAGGTTCTTACTCCATAAACAGGCAAATAGAGAAGAGGATCGACTTCTCTTTGAACACCAAATAAGTGTTGCTGAGAAGTTATTTCCATCCATACAAAACCCTAATCAAGCCGCAGAAAAGTTGATGCATAGATTCTATAGATCTTCTCTAAGCGTCTCAGAAATTAACGCCACATTCTTACAAGGTATCAAAGAAAGCAATGGTCTCACAAAATTCTCGCGCAGAAAGAGGATAGATGGAAACTTTTTCTCTAAAAATCATTTAATTCATCTTTATGATCTGAATGGTTTTAAGCAAAATCCAAGTCTTATGCTGGATTTGTTCATAAAACTCAGCGAAAACCCAAATATAGATGGAATTGGTTCAGAAACATTAAGAGCGCTAAAAAAAGATAGGAGTCTGATAAATGCTGATTTTAGAAGTAAGAAAAAAAACATAAATCTATTTCTAAAGCTTCTTAAATCAAAAAGGTTGGTTGTTACTCAACTTGAGAACATGAAAGATCTAGGTATTTTGGGAAGATATTTGCCTGAGTTTGGAAGAATAACTGGCCAAATGCAATATGACTTGTTCCATATTTACACTGTTGACGCACATACTCTTGAAGTTTTGAGGAATATGAGATGGATGATGCTTGGTAAATCTAAAGAAAAATTCCCGCTGGCCTCGTCATTGATTAAAAAACTTCCCAAGCTTGAGATACTCTATATTTCAGGACTTTATCATGATATTGGAAAAGGAAGAGGAACAGATCATTCGGATCTTGGTAAATCAATTGCTCAAAAATTCTGCAAAAAACACCTATTCTCAGATGAAGACACCAAAAAAATAGGTTGGCTAGTAGAAAATCATTTAATCATGTCCGTGACCTCCCAAAAAAAAGATTTAACGGATTCAAAAGTAATAAAAGATTTTGCTGAAAAGGTTGGGGATCTTGAGACATTAAACTACCTGTATTGCTTAACAGTAGCAGATGTAAGTGCAACTAATCCTAATCTATGGAATTCTTGGAATGCCTCACTTCTTAGACAGCTATATGAAAGAACAAAGCTATATTTTTTAGACGCAGTACTTATAAAAAAATCAATTGACGAGGAAAGAAGAAAAGCTACAGCTGGATTAAGTAGTTATAAAGCTGGCGAAATCAAATCTCTTTGGAATAAATATTATCCCGATTATTTTGAAGCATCTGATCATTTAGATCTTATAGAACATGCAGAATTGATATTGCAATCAAAAGAAGAATCTGTCGTAAAAATTATTAATCGAGAAGATGACACACCCTCCTCGGTTTTTATACACACAAAGGATAGACCCAAGCTGTTCGCAACAATCATTGGTGTTTTAGATTCTGAAAATATTAACTTTCTTGACGCTAAGCTGTATGGAATGAAAGACGGCTTCTGTACTGACCTTATAGCTATCAGTGATAATGAAAAAAAGGTCAAACCTGACTCAACAAAAGGCAGAGAACTAGTAGATAAGATTAGTGAAGCGATAAATCAAAAAACACTAAAACCCAAGATAGTGCAGAGAAGACTTCCTAGACATCTGAAACATTTCCAAAAAAATACAGAAATAAATATTCACCATGATATGAAAAATAGATGGTCCGACATAGAAATCAAAACTAATGACAGGCCAGGGCTTCTAGCTGCGATATGCCAAGTTTTCTTAAAACATGGAGCTCTGATTAAAAAAGCAAGAATTGCCACTTATGGAGAAAGAGCTGAGGACAGGTTTAGCATCACCTCCAAACAGGACACTCCCTTCATAAAAAAGAAAGAGCTTGATGGCTTGTTGCTTGATCTTCAAAATTCATTAAATGGAGAAAATTAATGAATAAATATTTGCACTCTCTTACAGAATATCCATTTCAATATCTTTCTCAACTACTCAAAGATATAAATAAAGATCCAAAAGAGATTATTGGACTTCACATAGGAGAACCTAAAAGTGATGCACCATCAGAAGCTCTAAAGATAATCAATGAAAATGCCGGTAAATACTCTAACTATCCAACATCCAAAGGACAGATCGGTCTGAGACAGGCTTACTGCGAATGGACAGAAAGAAGATTCGGAATAAGCTCATTGGACCCTGAAAAGAACGTACTTCCTGTGTCAGGATCAAGGGAAGGTATATTTTCTTTTATACAAGTTGCAATAGATGCAGATCAAAAAAGACCAATTGTAATTATACCTAACCCTTTTTATAAAATTTATGAAGGTGCAGCAATTATGGCTGGAGCTGAACCCTATTATCTCAACTCTCTTGAAGAAAATAATTTTAAGCCTGATTTCAAAAGCATCCCGAATGAAATTTGGGAAAACTGCCAACTATTTATCTTATGCTCTCCTTCTAATCCAACAGGGTACTGTCTAAGCAAAGATGACTATCAATTTATCTTAAACAAGGCTTCTGAAAATGATTTTCTAGTCTGCTCAGATGAGTGCTATACAGACATTTATGAGAGTACTTCCTCTGCACCGACTGGCATTCTTGAATGTGATAATCTGAGTCAAAGTGAATCCAGAGCTGTTGTATTTCATAGCCTCTCAAAAAGGTCTAATTTAGCAGGATTGAGGTCAGGATTTGTTGCAGCAAATGAAAAAATAATAAGCAAACTTGAGCTATACAGAACTTATCATGGTGTAACGCTTTCTGTTCCTACTCAAGAAGCGAGCGAATGGGCGTGGAAAGATGATGATCATGTCCAAAAAAATAGGTTAGAGTATGATTTAAAATACCAGGTAGCGAAAGAATGCCTTGATTCCTCAATTGAAATAGAGAGGCCAAACGGAGGTTTTTATTATTGGTTAAAGTTACCTTGCAATGATGAAAATTTTGTAAAAACTCTGTATCAAAAAGAGTCTGTTTTAACTTTACCAGGAACTTATCTAAGTAAAGAAGAGAAAGGGATAAATCCTGGAAAAGGTTATGTAAGGCTGGCCGTAGTTCACGATGCTGATACAATTGAGAGAGCGTTTACTGCCATTAACCGTACTTTGATGGATTTTCAATAATCTTTGGTTCCTGGGTTTTAGAAATTACAAAACATATGAATACTTATCCACTTATAGCAATAGGAGTAACATCACTCAATTCTAAAAAACAACAACTAGATGTTAGATATCTCTTAATAGTCAACAAAGATAGTCAAATCTTAAATCCTCTTAATTTAGATCATCCTGGATATGATGAATTGCAAACTCTAGTTGAGAATGAAAAAGATATTGAAGGTTACAAAAATGCCCTAAAAAGCTCATTAGACCTAAAGGAGAATCAAGAAGTAGTTCTCCACCAAATGAAAGAAGACAGATCTATATCATGTATCAATGACGCCTATTTGAAGCTCTTTCTTCTCTCATTGAGATATTGCAAACCAAATGAACAAAATTTAGAAGGAATTTTTGATGCCTTACCTAATGTTGCGTGGACTAATTTAGGACCTGTAGATCCCACAGAAATAGAGAGTTTTAGAGCTAAAAAGGTAGACGTAACAGTGAGATCGGTAGACAAGTTTCCTTGCATGTTGGACTACGTTGTTCCATCAGGAGTAAGAATTGCTGACGGATCTCGAGTAAGACTAGGAGCATATTTATCAGAGGGAACAACAATTATGCATGAGGGATTTGTAAACTTTAATGCTGGAACGTTGGGCCCTACTATGATTGAAGGCCGAATCTCGGCAGGAGTGATTGTAGGAAAAAACTCAGACTTGGGAGGTGGTTGCTCCACTATGGGAACTTTATCTGGAGGGAATGATGTAAAGATTTCTGTAGGTGAAGATTGCTTGTTAGGTGCCAACTCTGGTTTAGGAATTCCTATTGGTGATCGATGTATCGTTGAGGCAGGTTTGTATCTTACAGCTGGGACAAAAGTTGAAATGGTAAACTCTGATGGAAAGGTTTTTGATGCAGTAAAAGCTTCCGAGCTCTCCGGAAAACACGATCTACTGTTTATTAGAAATTCACTCTCTGGTGCGGTGCAATGCATACCAAATACAAAAAATGTTGAATTGAATGAGACCCTCCACAAGAATGTCTAATCAAAAATGAGTGAAACACTAAATCTTACAAAAGAACTCATTGCGAAGGAATCTGTTACTCCAAATGATGCAGGTTGTCAGGAACTTGTAGCAGAGAGACTTAAAAAGCTAGGGTTTAAAATTAAAAATCTCAAATTTGGAGAAGTAGACAATTTATGGGCAACTTTAGGTGATAGTGGACCCCTTTTTACTTTTCTCGGGCATACAGATGTTGTACCGGCTGGTCCCTTAGAAGACTGGGATAGCAATCCATTTATCCCAACTGAAAGTGGTAATCTACTTGTAGGTAGAGGTGCGGCTGATATGAAAGGAAGTGTTGCTGCATTTGTAACTTCCATTGAAGCTTTTCTTGAAAAAAAATCAAAATTTGATGGAAGAATTGCAGTTCTACTAACTAGCGATGAAGAAGGTCCTGCAATAGACGGAGTTAGAAAAGTAATGGACTATCTTGAAGAAAAAGGAGAAAAAATTAAATGGTGTCTTGTTGGTGAGCCAACCTCAAACTCTTCGCTTGGTGATGTTTATAAAATTGGAAGAAGAGGTTCTGTTTCGGCAAAAATAAAGGTTATAGGGTCGCAAGGTCACGTAGCCTATCCCGACAAAGCAGTGAATCCAATTCATGTTTTCTCACTAGCTTTAAGTAAATTAACTGAAATGAGCTGGAAAGATTCAACAGGTAAGTTTCAAGATAGCGTGCTTCAAATCTCTAATTTAAATGCAGGTACAGGAGCAACAAACGTTATACCAGGGAGTCTTACTTTGGACCTTAATGTTCGCCATTCTCCGACCACCTCAGCTGAAAGAATAATGTCTGATGTAGAAAAGGTATTAACTGATCATTCGATAAAATATGAAGTTGAATGGGAGATAGGTGGCAAGCCATTTCTTACTGAAGAAACACAACTTATTGACGCAGTAAAAGATTCAATTGAAGAGATAACTGGCATCATGCCAATCAGCTCAACAGATGGCGGAACTTCAGATGGAAGATTTGTTGCTCCGACTGGTGCTCAAGTTGTTGAATTAGGTCCGGGTAATGCCTCTATACACAAAATTAATGAATGTGTAGTCATGGACCACTTAGAGCAATTAAGTAAGGTATATACCTCTATCCTAATGAAGCTGCTTTGAACTTATTGCTCGTTGTCGAGTGGAGTTGCTTTGACAAACTTATTTGCTACCAGAAGTAGAATGCCCACCACCACAAGCGCGATTATTATCTGATTAAATAAACCTGGCATAGAAGGCAACCCTGATTCCAAAGATTTACTTGCTAGTAAACCTGCAAGACCAGCCGCCAAAGAGCTTGATAAGAACCAAATACCCATCATTTGACCTCTATATCTAGAGGGGGAGTATTTAGCAGTTGCAGAAAGCCCAACAGGGCTTAAACATAACTCTCCTAAGGTATGAAATAAATAAGTAATTAATAAAAACCTTACACCTGCCTTTTCATTTTCTAAAGCCGCTTCCACACCAAAAATTATTACAAAAAATCCAATAGCCATTAAAAAGCATCCTAAAGCAAATTTTTGAGGAGTATCTGGATCTAAATTTCGTCTCCCAAGATAAATCCAAAAGGAAGCAAAAAAAGGAGCAAAGATGACGACCATAAGTGGGTTTGCTACTTGAAGAAAAGTTGCAGGCATTTCCCAACCAAAAATAAAGAGGTCCGTGTAGTCTTTAGCAAATAAATTTAAAGAAGAGCCACCCTGGTCAAAACCTGCCCAAAACAATACAGATCCAAAGAATAATAGAAGCAACATCTTTATGTTATTTTTTTCTATTTTATTTAGTCCTGCGAAGAAAAATAAGTAAACAAAATAAGCAAGTGCAACTATAAAGATAAGATTGACTAAGAGTTGATTTAGTAGAGCTGGTTCGATTGTCCAGAATCCAAAAAAGCCTGTTATTACTATCAAACTAAGAACAGCTGATGTCCATTTAAAAATTGTAAGGTACCTTGTTTGATCTTCATTTTCAGATAATTTTGATTCTTTTCCAGCATTGCCTAAAGCTTTTCTGGTGAATATGTATTGTAAAACGCCAAAAGTCATTCCCACTCCAGCTGCACCAAATCCCCAGTGCCAACCTACCTTTTCCCCTAAATAACCGCAGACAAGGAAACCTAACATACTTCCAATGTTTATAGACATATAAAAAATTGTATATCCGGAATCAATCCTGAGGTCTCCAGGTTTATACAACTCTCCAACTATTGTAGAAATATTTGGCTTTAGTAGACCGGTTCCAATAGACACCAAAACTAAGCCTAAAAAGAAAGTCTTATCATAGGGGATAGCAAGGACATAGTGACCTAAGGTAATAATGATTGCGCCATAAAGGACAGTTCTTTGAGCACCAAAGAGCTTGTCTGCTACCCAGCCACCTGGAACACAAAGAAAGTAAACTGAAGCTCCATAGATGCCATATATTGCCATTGCTTCAGGAGCACTCATATTCATGCCTCCGTCAACTATTTCTCTAGTCATAAATAGAACTAGCAGGCCTCTCATTCCATAGTAGGACATTCTTTCCCACATTTCAGTTAGAAACAGAGTAACAAGACCTTTTGGATGACCTACAAAATATGTATCCGTTGACTTAGTAATTTCATTCATATTAACTTCCTAATGTTCGTATAGAATAATCAAAAAAAATATCATATCCAGAAAATTATGGAAAATGCAGGTTTCTTTAGAAGAATTTTTTCTCTTATCTATGATTCATTTGCTGTTCTTGGGATTATTTTATCTTTTACTTTACTGTTGGTCCTAGTAAATGGGGAGGCACCGAAAAGCGGAGGTTTTGCTGATTTTTTGCAACTTTGTATCACCTTACTGTCTGGTCCAGTTTTTTATTCATACTTTTGGATAGCAAATAAAGGTCAAACTTTAGGTATGCAAGCTTGGAAAATTAAGCTTATTTCGGAAGAGAATCTTACAATTAGAGTTTGTATTTTGAGATGCGCCTTTTCTACGTTCTCATTTTTATTTTTTGGAATTGGTTACTTTCTTATCTTACTTAGAAAAGATAATAAATCTTTGGCAGATTTAGCTACCAAAACCAGAATTATCAGGGTTAGCTAGACTTGAGCTTCCAAAAATAGGCTGTTACAAACATTGTAAAAACTAAAGGTATAACAACAGCATTAAAAGGATTTAAAAGAGAAACTGCTGCCATGCTCTCAAATAAGTTTCGGAGAATATTGAGGCTGAAAGCAAATAGGATACCGAAGAGAATTCTTTTTCCAAGGCTATCGTCCCTAATATTTCCAAAAACAAAAGAAGCCGCTAGAAGAATTAAGAGAACAGTTGAAAGCGGATGGAATATTTTTCTCCAGAATTCTAAAAGTAGATTATTAGCTCGATACTCAGAAATTTCTTCTTTTAATGCACCTCTAAGTTCATTTAAGGAGAAATATCTTGGCGATAGGACTCTCTTCATATCACTCGGACTGGGTCCTTCTAGCCAGATTTCAGCGTTCTTGTAAGAAATCTGTTTGTTTCCAAGATCATTGATCATCAGTTCATACATAATCCACTGATCATCATTCAACTCAGCAAATTTTGAACTAATAATTCTTTTGATTTGTTGTTGATTAGAGGTTTCATATATTTTTATCTCATCAACTCGGTTTCTTTCAGATGATGACCTAAAATAATTAATCGCTGAGGGCGAAGCGAACCAGTAACCTTCATCTAAAGCTATTTTGTTCTGCTTAATTAGTCTTGATTCTTCGTTACTTTGAGAAATCTTGGGCAATGCGGATTCTTGAAAGATAAGTCCAACTAAAATGATCAGAAACACAGGCCTTAATGCAGCAAACACTATATTCAAGTTTGATTTTCCTAAGGTCCTAGATGCTATCAACTCTCCCTCTTCTTTCATGTTGCCAAGTCCAAGTAGGACACCCAAAAGACATATATAAGAGAGATACTCATAAATTGATATAGGAATTGAATAAAGGCTATAAAAGAAAGCATCAGAAAGTAGATAAGAATTTGTAATATCAGGAATTTCAGCTAAAAAAGTAAATAGAAAATCTAACACTGAAATTGCAACCATAACAAGAGCTATACCCAGTAGTATTTTTCTAGAGATATTTCTCTCTACAATGTCGCCTGTCAAATAAGTCACTAGGCCAACCTCTTGCTATTGAAATTGAGAAACAGAGCTGCCAATAAGAAGATTATATGTATGACGGAGAAAGAGAACAAATTAGACTCTTCTTCACCTTTAAAACTGAGCAATAAACCAATATAAATAGAAAATAAAAGTAAGGCTGGCAATACTCTTGAATATCTACCCTTTCTTGGATTAATTTTGCTAATTGGAAGTGCTATAAAAACACTTATGAATATCAACATGACTAAAGAAATAGACCAAATAAATGAGTCAGTACCCTTCTCAATCTCAGCTGAAGAAATAGCAGCTCTAGCCTCTGAATGATTATTCACAATAGTTGAGTTGGTAAATTCAATAACCTCGAGTTTCTCCAAATCTGATATCGAGTACGCTATACCATTCTGTAAAATTAAATCTTGTTTATTGTCTGAAAGTTTTATGGTCTTAGCTTTGATTATCTTTTCTGCATCTCCATCTTTCTGAAGTGTAAATACTTCTTGAAGACCTTTATCATCCTTATTTCTCGCAAATACTATAAAACCCCCTACTTTGTGAAATTGTCCTGGTGTGATGGTGTTGAAAGAATCTTGAATGGATTCAGATTCAAGAAGGCTTTTTGCTTTTGCATCAAGACCAGGACTTAAGACCATGGAGAAATAAATTAAAATTATCGATATTAATGTTGCAGGTATCAGCAAGAGGTAATAAGTTTTTAGGGCACTAAGACCTGCCTGCTCCATAATTACAAATTCACTATCTGCCCTTAATCTTCCTATTGTTAGAACTATAGAAAGAAAAAATCCCAAAGGTAAGATTAGCTCAAGAAATTCGGGCAATCTCAAGAGCACAACAGTAAATACAACCTCGGCATTAATTTCTCCTCTAGAGGCCTGTTCAAGATATTGAATAGTTCTTGACGAAACTATTAACAAAATAAAGATCAAGCTAATGGATAAAGTATATGAGAAAATACTCTTCAGAAAATAACGATTTAAAATCATAAAACTTTTTCGATGCTCTTATTAACTAATCCTAACCTGAATTAGACTAATATTCTCTACCAAAGTTTACTTTAAATTTTTTGTTAAAATAGTCATTACTTTAAATATATCAACTAGGAGATAAAATGAAAAAAAGACTCACACTAACTCTCAATCCTGAGCTTTCAAAGAATCTTGTTAAAACAAAAACAGATTGCTTGGTCTTAGGTGTCAATGAAGGTGGTGCCCTAAATACTTTTGCTTCAGATATAGATAAAGCAACAAAAGGTATCATTGGAAAGCTTAGAAAAAGAGGAGAATTCGAGGCTAAAGTTGGTCAAACGGCCTACATTGCAACAAATGATGGGACATCAGCCGAAAGGATTTTCTTAGTAGGTCTGGGAAAATCTTCTAAGAAACTTTCTGCTGAAGACCTTGATAAAATATCTTCGGCTATAACCTCGGGGCTCACTGCAAAGAAATCTTCAAACGGAGTTGTTTGCCTTCCAGATAAAAAATTTGAGTCTGAAAATTCTTCTTTAAATGCCCTTCTTCAAAAACTAGGAACTGCACTAGAGAGTTCAACCTATACTTATGACGCAAAATTAAACAAAAAAAATAAAAAAGTTAATTACCTCAAAAAGGTGTCAATACTCTTGGAGTCTACTCAAAAAATCTCAGAACTTAGGAAGAGCTTAAAGACAGGTCAATGCATTGGCCAAGGGATGAATGCAGCAAAAGATCTAGCTAATCTACCTGGAAATGTATGCACACCTTCTTACTTGGCCAGCACTTCTAGAACAGCTTCAAGAAATTATCAAAACTTGAGTTGCAAGGTTTTTGGTGAAAAAGAAATGAAGAAAATGGGTATGGACTGTTTATTATCTGTAGGGAATGGAAGCGCTCAAGAATCTAAACTTATTTCTATGAACTATCAAGGTGGAAAAAAAGGACAAAAGCCTTACGCAATAGTTGGTAAAGGAATAACTTTTGATACAGGAGGAATTAGTCTTAAGCCTCCTGCGACTATGGATGAGATGAAATTTGACATGTGCGGGGCTGCCAGTGTGATAGCGACAATGCAAGTTGTCGCAGAATTAAAATTACCTATAAACCTCATTGGAGTAGTTGCTAGTGCTGAAAATATGCCTGGTAGTAAAGCAACCAAACCTGGTGATGTTGTTAAAACAATGTCAGGCAAAACAGTAGAGATATTAAACACTGACGCCGAAGGCCGATTGGTTTTAGCCGATGCTCTGACTTATGTGGAGAGATTTAATCCTGTTTCTGTGATAGATATTGCTACTTTGACTGGGGCAGTAATTATGGCACTTGGCTACTC
>CEPT01156274.1_pt1 | contig 12781 bp, 14 predicted proteins | sample 356221 | NCBI WGS metagenome assembly CEPT01 (sample SAMEA2620081, study PRJEB7988) | marine metagenome | isolation source: saline water (ENVO:00002010), including | reverse complement strand
GTAGAAGGTGGTATTTCATCTAATGGAGGATTTTCTGTGTGCCCTGTAAACAAAATGTCAATGTCTTCAAAAATCGACTGATGATTTTCAATAAACTCTTTGATAGAAAGGTGTGCAGGTATATAGTTGATTACATGAATGATATCGCATTCTCCCTTGCAGAAGTCGATTACATCAGTAGACTTAATAATATTGTAAGGTCGATTGTTCTCAAGCACGAATGTAAAAACTTTGATCTGCTTCAAGGTTCGTGACAACTCATAAAGCATCATACTGCTGTCAGCACCTCCTGAGCATACAACTCCTATCATTCGTAGTGTCTTTCTATGGCATCTGCCATATGTTTTGCAATGTATCTTTCTCGCTCATCATTCTCACCGCACCCAAACTTTGGTTCTAATGTAATGAACAATGCATACAAGTCTTCAACCAGTCTCTGGTCAGGTTCTTTTGAAATCAGTTGAGAATATAATCTGGCAACCTCTAGAGTCATACTCTCATACGTGCTGAGCAAATCAAAATCATCGATCGGTACACCTTGATTAATAAACTTCTGTGCCTGATCGATAATAGGTTTTGCTGTTTTTCTATGCTCCGTTAATTTCTTTGCTATGTCTTGCATCTATGTTTAAGGCTATGAAAAATTGATAGGTGTTTTCTGCGTATGATATTGCATCGTGCCATATTGAACTATCGTGCAGATACAATCTGCCAGGTTCTACCTTCTCTTCTGGCATATAACATTCATACTCTTTCTTTATGTCATTCCAAATGTACTCACCATCATCAGACTTGTAACGTAACTTAACACTCTCAGGATCTGTAGTTCCCCATAGTCTGAGCCAGGGTGATTTGTCTTTCCAGGTATCTATGTGTGGTTTGAAATGAGCACGGGTATGAAATTTTAATATGCAGGAACGAACCATGTACTGTTTAATCGGTGCCAAGACCTTCAGTGAATCAAGGTCCATGACTTCAGTTGGTGTAGTGAAGTCAGTCTCATTCACCATTGTACTCATATTTAGTGGACTCGTGTAAAATTTTGTGAAATCTTCTGGCGTATCATTGTATCCAAGTTTCACAAAGTTCCATCTATCAAGTGGCCAGCAAGAAGGTTCTACCTCATTGTCGATTGCACCATTCATATTGACCAATGGCAAACCAAACCTGCCTTCAAACTTATCACCCCATGACCAGAACCTATCCTTATACTTTCCGATTTCAGACAAAAACTGAAGTATGTCTATTTTTATTTTTGTTGGTTGCAGGTTTACCTTATGAAGTTTTTCATACTCTTCCTCAGGCAAAGTTTTCAGTTCAGGTCGAAGTTCAAAGTCATAGTCGATTCCACTTGCATTCAACAACTTTTGCTGTTGCCACCGTAAGGGAATACTGCCCTGATAATCTTCGTCAGTATGGTAACGATGATATAGTATACCCATGTTAGGTTTTTGGAAATCCAAGTTAAAGAAGCAGTGACCATATTTGTCCATCAATCCAAAGTTATATTGTCTCAGGGGATCTGACTCTGGAACAAAATGTTTTACCATAAAGGACTTGAACTCATCCTTGTTGGCAAATGCTTTGTTAGGATATTTTACTTTTGTGACGACGGTAATCATTTAGTTCATTCCAAAGTGGGTAATCGATTCCATTTGTAAAATGGTAAAATTTTGCAGGTCTTTCTTTGTACTCACCTACAAGATGATTGTATTCTCTAGGCAGGGCACCAACCTTTTCTGCCCAGTCAAACTGATGTAGATATAATCCAGGAGAGACATTCACACGAAAGGGTGAGAGGATTTTACACTTGGCATTATTGAACAGCATCATACTGCTCCAGTTCTTTTTGTCGTATGGGTGGTTTCTCATTGTCAACCACTTGGTTTCTTTCTTAGGAACATAATCATGCTGTACTACTTGTACGTCATACTGCTCATCAAACAGTTCGACAACCTCAGCAGGGTCACAGGTTACTATGAAGTCATCGTCCATGAAAAGTGATATGCCTTCATAGTCTGACAGAAAAGGAATCAGAAAACGACAAATAGAGAACTCAGTGTTCTCCTTTTCAGATCGTTCTCTCCACCAGCATGATTCAGGTAGTAAAGTAGTGCTAATCTTGTTTACCTCAATATCTGAGTATTTTCTGATTGATCTCTCACATGCCTCGAAAATCTCAGGGCGATTTGAATCATAGCCAACAAATAACTTATACATAAACATCTCCTAAACCATACGCATTGCATTTTGAACAAGGACTTAACAAGTGACGATGACCATTCGATAAGTGATTCCTGTATTCGGTAAACATAGCATTATTCCATACTTCTGAAATAGAATGTTCTCTTATATTTCCCATAACCTTTTTCTCTTTCCAATCGTGACAACACAATCTTATGTCCATGTTCCAGTCAATATACATTCTTTCTGACGGGAGATTACATGGACGATTGGTAGACTCCTCATTAAAGAACCCACCACAGTTATTGAACTTGTCGTCATTGGTCCATTGCTTCCTCAGTTCTATTTTAGGGACTGACAGTTTTTTGATTTCTTTTTGAAAAAACTCATAGTTTTCTTTCTCATAAACTGATATAACCAGTCTATCGAACCGATCGAGGGTTGCCACGTCGTGCTCATCGAACTTTCTACCGTTGGTTGTCATTCTCATTTTGAACTGTCGATCCTCTGCGATTATGTTTACAATCTCATTAAAGTCTCTGTTCAAAGTAGGTTCACCCTGCCCACACAAACTGAGCCATCCATCAAACCCTTTTAACTTGCTTTTGATTTTGACAGCATCATCAACAGATAGGTTGAGGTTTTGATTCGGATAACCAGAACTCCTGGGGCAAAAGGAACAAGTCCTATCGCATAACTCTGTCAGGTTGATCTCAATGTATTTCAAATGTGTATCCATATTCTCGTATATCATCTTTATTTATCTCTGCTATGACATCTATAGAATCTTGGTTGTAATGATCTCTGAATGTTTCATCCTTAAAATCAACACCAGCATAACTTTCTTCTTTTGGTGGCAATCGAGCATCGATGCCAATCGTTTCGCATATGAACTGAAAGTCTGTTTCCAGATTCTCAAACCGATACACAAAATCAACACCGACTCTGTAATCTTTCTGATTGAGCATCAGCAACGCATCATCGGTCAAAGTGCTAAGATTATCATTCAAGGTTTTACATTCAGCATTCCAGTCAGTACAGTTTCTATCCAACTGATCTTTGAAATCCCTATCAACTACATTCATAATCCTCTGCCCTTCAAAAAGATTATATGCTCTTTCCCAAGGATTTCTAACACCAGTAAAAACAAAGTAGTCTTGAAACAACTCAGAGAGATTGTATCTATCAGTTGATTTTTGTTTCATATATGTGCAGTGTTTCCACCCGAAACCTTTTTCCTCATAGTCATCAGCAAAGGGTCTGAGTGCTTCGGCGATAGACCTGTTCGCACATGCTGGATTCCTGACAAAAAGAAACTTATACTTGCTTGAGTGAATCAAGTGTATCCATATCTACAAGAGTGAATCTATAAAAGTCATCTATCTTTTGCACATCAACATTGTATGGTGGTTTCTCTTTCGTTCTGACGAAGTTTGCATAGGAAGGCAGACAGTCATGTTTGTTTTCTAAGTATGCCTTGGTAACCATCATTCTCTGTACATGTGGTATTATCAAATCAAATGCTCCAGGGAGTATGGACTGCACAGCAGTATTGATAGAATATCTGTGTGACTCTGACTTTAGAGCATCAATGTATGATGGATGTGCAGTGCAGTATGCAAACCTTAATCCTGGCATTGACAAAGACTTGGAAAAGGTTTTGGTGACTATGACATTTTCTCTTCCTTCATAGAAATGACTCTGTTCAGAAAAGTCACCGTATGCCTCATCGACGATTACATACTCATAGTGATCAAAGTTTATTTCTCTAAGTAATCCATCTCTGGAGTTTGGGAAAGCAACGTATGCTATATCTCCCATGACTTCATCAAACTTTAAACTATTTTTGTAACATGCCCATCTTATGCCTGACCAGTATGGACCTATACACGTAATCGTTTTGGTCTCAAACAGACTCAACAGTCTTTCGAGAATGTCAATAGTTCCTGCTCCTATCTCAATCGACTCTACAGGCAGTTGTAGATATTCTGACAAGCACTCATATATGTAGTCTTTGTCAGGTGTAACTGTAAAGTCTATTTTAAGATTCTGTAACTCTTCTTGTAAAACTCTGTCGTAGCAGAAGTTTTTTGTTAGATCGACGTAAATTTTGTACCTCTTCCTGAACTGTGTTTTTTGCTTTCAACCTCTGTATGCAAAGTTACGTTCTCAAAATTTCCCTCATAGACACTACCCTTGTATATGAGTTTGCCGTAGCCATGAAATTTATTGTGTCTGAATCCTCCTTCGTATGACCCATGTGTAAACTTTGCTACACCTTGCCCACATGCTTCTGCTTTCTCAAACTGTCCCTTGATCCAATTATTCTCATCATAATAATCTATACCTTCTCCATGAGCACAGTTGTCTTCAAACTCACCCTCATAATATCTGGTCGGAGAAAAGTTTAGTCTACCAAATCCTGAATAGTATCCTCTGTCATCATACTCACCTTCATACCACCAACCATTTGGCCAATAATCTTTGTTGCCTTCCCTTCTAAATCCGTGGATATCATATCCTTCTTTGACTATGTCTATTTCCTCATCACCTCTGTACCAAGTACCTTCACCAGTAATCCAATGATCATGCCCTTTCATACCGACACCTTCAACTCTGACTCCATCATGATCTGGTCCCATTTTGCCAGCATACTTCAATCCATCCCATGTCAGAAAAATACCTATACCCTTTGCGACACCATTACTGTAGTCTCCAGCATATCTAGCACCTGTTGTCCATTTATAAATACCTATACCAGAGTGCTCATTTTGATCATACTCCCCACAAAAGGTTCTGGCCCAGTCTTGACCTGGTCCTTGTATCTTTACTCCTAAACCATGTGCCTTACCATTGGCAAACTCACCAGCAAACTTTTGCTTCCACAGATCCAACTCATAAAATCCTAGACCATGTTCTTTGCCGTCTTTTGATTCACCATAGTATCTTCTGCCTCCCTGGAAATCATTATACGTATCCATTATATCTCTCATATGTATTTCTCCATACCACCTGTCCTGACAGTGTCTTGTGTGCAACAGTGTGTTCCACCATCCCAAAAATATCTGTGTCTGTAGTTCCAGTTCACTACATTGATACCATGACTTTCCAGTACCCTGATATTCTCAAGGTCATTTCCTGTAGACACGATTGTATTCTCATCAACTGATAAACAGTTTACATCAAACCATGTCTCAGAAGAATAACCAACCCACTCATTCAAATACTTCATGACATAGTCAGTATAAAAATGCTGTTTCTTGGTTGACAAATATTCTTCAGGAAACTTAGCATTGTCCTTGATGATAATCTTTTCCCAGTTCTGCAGTTCATCAGGAATAAATAAGTCTCTCCTTGCCATCAGCAAACCAGGTCTAAGCAGTGCCAGTTTGCCATCGATGTGACCACCGTATGGTATTTCTATAAATCTATACTCAGGTAACAGTGACTTCATCCATGCCAGACCTCTCTCAGTTCCCTTCCCACTCTTAGGATCTTTGTCGGCAGACTGAGTATGTATGATTACATCACCGCACTTAGCAAAGTTTGCTGTCTCCCAGAGAATCATGTCTTTGTAAAGGTCATATTTTTCCTGGAGTTTTACCTTGTTGGAAAAGTCCTCGACGTATTCATACTGCTCAGTTTTATCGATATCAGGTTTCCACATGCGTGACAGTTCATACCCATGCTCCCACATGTGATGCTTCTCGATTTCTGCATAACATTCCAACTCCTTTTGCCTTGAGTGGACTGCGCAATAGGTCTGTAGCATTTTCTTGCCATAAAATCCAAAGACATCTCTAGGCATGATTGGGTGATGCATGTCTAGTGAAAACTCAGGTTGTGTAGGTCTATGGACTACAACACCCAAGTCGGTTAAGATTTTTTCTAAACTATCTAGATCTTCGTTGGTCTCCTCAACGACTCTGTCCAAACCATCTATATCACATGACTTGTAGGAGGTACCTACAATACATTCTTTTAATTTCGTGAACTCATCATATATCATAATACTCCTTTACTCTGTCACAAGTATGTGCGATTGCCCAGATCTCGGGATTCCACTCCCAGAATCTTTTCTCCTGTACATCATCTAGCAACTTCATAGTTTTTACAAATTCCAAAAGTTTGTTTTCTGACTGACTCTCATTCAAGATTACATTGTTGAACTCTTTCACATCATCATGAGACTCTTCAATGCCCATAAATTTTATGGTCGTAAGTTTCTTGGGTAGTTTTATTTCCCACTCTTTTCTCATATCGAGTGGTAATATATTTGATCTTAGATGGTATGGCCAGTTCATAAAATACGGCACCACGGGTACATCATGTTGTCTTGCGTATTTAACGACAGAGGTAAGTCTGTTTACATTCATAATACTTACCAAGCAACAGAACTTTACAAACCAATCGGTCTCAAGGAACTTCTTGATATTGCCATCAACTGTGCTCCATGAGGCACCGTAACGCATGACCTCTGCCAGTTCCTCAACAGCATCAATACTTATGTCAAGGAAAACGTCATGCTTATTTAGAAGACTCAACAGTTTATCTGATGGGAAGATAGAACCATTCGTTGTTATTTTAATCTGCAACTTCTGAGGTATTCTTTTTAGGAACCATTCAAATGTTGGGCTAAGAAATGGTTCGCCACCTACGACTGATAATCTTTTCAACTTTGACAGGTCAGTATTTTCTATCAGTTTTTTGAACTTGTCTCTGTAGTTGTCATTCTTAAGAGGTTCGTAGTGATCCTTCTCAAACTCTTTGAGTGTAGATACATCAACCTTGTCCCATGTTGAACTAATTCCTGGTCTGCAGGTTCGACACATAAAGTTGCACGAAAAATCAAAGGCAACCTCTAAATCCTCTAGATCATTGCCTGATTCAAGGAGGTTGTAATATTCTCTTTTGCTTTTGTATCCATACTCTTCTGCTATCCAACAGTTCTCGCATCCAGTATACTGAACACCCTCTCTCAAAGTTTCCCTAAGATCGTACCATCTATACGTTGAGTGGATGTCATTCAGTGTTGTAAGTGTATTAAGATTTACGTCATCCCAATGAGGATTAGGATTGTTGTTGAAGTGACAACAGGGAGTTATCTTTCCCTCAGGTTGAGTTATCGCTATGTGGTTGTTTTGATATTTACAAACTAACTCTTCCATGTTTTGTTTGTTATCTCTCTGCCTTGGCATTGATTGTCAACAAAAATATCCTGAGTATCAAAACCATCAACTATCAATGATTCTTTGTATTCAAGATTGTAAGGTGATTCGTTCATATCAAACTCCAAACCCTGCACCATCATGACTGGTGGTATACATTCTGTTGACCCATATATGTTCCAACAGTTTTGAGCACCCGTACTTCTCATCATATTCATCTGGTGTTTCGTGACTGGGGCAGATCCTGTCGATAAGTTTTTCATTTCAGTCAGATTAGGACTTCCTCTTTTCAGCATAGTATGCATCGTTCCGATAGCCAGTGTCAATGTGGTAGGTTTTATTTCCTTTACCTGCTTCCAGAACTTTAGTGGTTCAAAATGAATGCTGATCATTTCACAGTCTGCAACTTTTGCTGGGAAGTAACCGAATGCCCAGTGTGCTATGGTCCACGAAGGAAAAGGATTCAGTATCACATCTGATCGGTCAAGTTGCCACCTTTCAACCAAATATTTTGCTGGATGGAAAAAGTCATGCTCATCATGCTCAACTCTTTTCGGTTCACCAGTTGAGCCACTTGTATATGTTACTATCTTCATATCTTCCAAATCTCCTGTTTCACACCATAGACTTCTTGTGTTTTAACGTAGGTACTTCCTGGCCATCCCCTGCCTGATTGCACCCATTTTCTCAGTCTATTGCTTTTTGCACCATGCTCATCAGATACGTTTAAGGTAAAGTAGAAGTTTGATTTGCCAATGTAATCCATCTGAGCATATGCCTGTTCTTTGTTCAATAGTTTGTTGGTCACGCCAGGTAAAGTTGCTCCTCTGAACATGACTCTGTGTCCATCTAAAAACTCATGGACACCACTCAATGAAACTATGTCATCATCTTTAAAATGGGCAAACCATATTGCTTCTTCCCATTTCATTGATTTCAGAGAATCATTGTTCTCATAATTTAATCTTTTGCACTTGGTGCAAAACTCATGAACTTGAAATATGTGTTCTTCATCTAGTCTGGTAATATTCAAAGTTGTCATAATATAGGGCGAGTTGTGCCCACATCGGAGAGGGTAGTAGATTTGTGTTTGGATTTCTCTTGCTCGAGTAGTTTTCCCACAGTATCTTAGAGTATTTATGCCACTCGTCAGTGCCTTGTTCTTTGGCTAACTCATAGTGGCATTTGATGTAGTTGTAGACATTTGACCATACTCTGAGCATAGACCTATTGTATGATTCTTTCTTGTAGTTTCTGTTGATGCAGTTTGCCAGATTTGTTATGCTGTACTGAACCATAAACAATGAGGTAGACTCAAGAGGATCGATAAAACCTGAAGAGGTTCCTATGGCAACTACGTTATTTTGCCAAGGTGATTTCAATACACCAGGTGTCCATTTTAGTAAGTTTACCTCTGATATGATTCTGTGTGTATGCCTGTCAAGAAACTCTTTTGCGCACTCTTGCTCATCACCATCAAAACAATATCCTAAACCGACTCTGTCTTGTAGAGCGATTTGGAACTCCCAACCATGCTTGAGTGCCGTACTGATTGTAAAGTTTGGTTGATCATCTTCCTGTAAATCACCATGACAAACCCATGCTCTGTTTATGTTATGGTCAGTTAAAACCATAGATTTATCTTCTATAAACTTTCTTTGGAAACCTGTGCAGTCAATGTATAGGTCAAATCCTTCAGGCAACTCATTCAGTTCCTCTGTTCGATGCTCAGCATTGCACATGTCTTGAACTATCTCACCTGCTTTGTGTGCATCAAAATGAAAGGCGACGGGGTAGTGATCCTGATGCTGTATAAAATCGTGGATCTGCCTGTTTGTATACTCTGCCTTGAGTTCGTCAAAGTCCTCTATGTCTTGCCAGAATGAGAATGTCCAAGGATAATCAGTGCCATCCCATCCAAGTTTTATATTGCCATACTTGTAAACAGCATTTGTGTTATCCATCCACTCATGCTCATCTATACCCAGACTGTCAAAGAAGTATTTGACCTGAGGTAACGTAGACTCACCTACACTGAGTTTTTGAATGGTATCACTCTCATATATTGTAACAGAACAATCAACGAACTTTTCTAGGTATGCCGCAGTCCACCAACCTGCTGTCCCACCTCCAATAATACAAATCTTCATCCTGCCCATCCATTTGATTTGATGTCGATAGTTTTTATTATCTCCATCTGTTCTTCAATGATAAAGTTTATTTCTTCCTTGTCAAGATTGAATGCATCACGCAAAAACTTCTTTGCATCTGCGTAAACCTCATCTAGATTTTCTTTTAATATCGTTACTGATTCAGTATTCTCTTTGTGATCTGGTATCAGTGAGAAGTTTGATGTAAGAAGTTTTTCATAGATTGGTGTGTAGAAGTTTTTGTTTAACCAACCATCAGTTATCTGCATCCAAAACAAGAACGTATCAAAAAACATTGTGTACTCTATATCATGCAGGTGATACATTGTGGTAGCAGTTTTCTTAAGAACACCACTGTACCAGAATCTCATGACTACCCAAAAATACATCCAACTTTTCTTGACTTCATCTTTTGATACACCCTTTAGTGAATCAATCAGAGTACAGTATTCACGATTTATTTCCTCAGGTGGATTATCTATCGTAAAGTTATATGGCACTCTGACAGTATTGATCTCATGAAGTTTCTTATATTCTTCATTATTCATCTGTGACTTGGGCAGAACTATGACAGGAAATAATCTAGGAAGTCCCTGTGGGTGCTTCATTACTGAATGTAAATCCTGTTGCATTGTTTTATAGTTCTGACCAGGCATAGGAAACATGAGTTCAACAGAAAATTTCTCACTTACATTTTTCTTGGTCAGCAGGTCTGAGTTTGCTATGCCCAAGTTTTTTCTTTTGATAAGTTTCAGAGACTCTTCACTTGTCGTCTGTAATGCCACATGAGATGCTGCCCATGGTTTTCCTGGCATGTCATCAATAATCTTCTGTATGGGGTTTACCCAGTTCTTATGCATTGGAGTCTTGGAGAATCCAGATGTATGCAAATACTTTGGGAATCCAGTAGCATGGTATTTTTTAGCCAAGTGTTTGATGACCAAAAGGTCTCTCTTAAACATGCCCAAGTTGCTGTCAGTCAAAATGATTCCGTTTATACCATTCTTTGCACACCAGTCAATCTCTGATTTCACTCTGCTTATGTCAAACATCTTCATTTTCTGGTGTGTCAAACCACCCCAATCACAGTAGGTGCATTTGAATGGGCAACCTCTGTTCGTCTCAATCGGTGCGTGAAATCCTATATCTGGGTACTGCTCAACATATGTATCAAATACACCTGACGTATATGGACTTGGTACGTCATTGGGATTCGTAAGTCTCTTTGACTTATCTGTTTTATACTTACCATCATATATGATTCCTGGTATCTGCTCCCATGGTTTCTCATCAAGGATATCTGCAAAAACCTCTTCACCTTCTTGTAGAACTGCTATGTCAATAAAATCTTTATCCTTGTACCAGTCTACATTGTCAGATATGCTAGGACCACCAACTATTGTGGTGCAGTCTGGCCATTCTTGCTTGATGCGTTTCAGTACCTCAAACTGATAACCACCATTCCAAATGTAGTTACTTACTGCAACGAACTTTGGGTTGTCAAGTGAGTCAAGAATATCGTCGTATGGTTTTCTGAAGATTTCTATGTCGTTAAAGTTATATTTTGAGGTAAGATTTGATTTGCTTTCAGCATATGATTTCAAGAGACCCATAGCATAGGGGAAATACAGTGATTGATGCGAGTCACCATATTTTGCTTCGTAGTCGTCAACATACGAAAAAGAACTGATTTGAAACATATAAACATTATGTCTCATGAGGAATCTCAAACTCTCGGTTCGCTATCTCCATTGCTTTCTTGGCAAGCACTGGAGCATAGAAGTCACCGATGAAGGGAAAGATTGTATGCACTAATCCCAAAATGCCTGCTATTAAACACAAACCACTACAAATACCAGAGTAGTAAAAGTGATGAAAGTAGTTTGAGTTTGCGTCTTTGAGATGATTAAAATTTATCAACTGTACCTATAATGTGTGTTCTGCCTTCCCATGATGCATTAACAGCAGTATGTGGCAAAGTGCTGTTGATGATATAACACTTACCAACAGGCAAATGGTGTACTTGTTTGTCTATGATCAGAAAACAATTTTCGTTAGTATATACTGGTAAATGAAATCTGAGGGTAGGGTCTCGGTGGTATGACAAGCAAGTCTTACTAGCAAGATTCATAACCCTTGATCTCACCAACTTGAAATGTGTTATGATTGAATTAATATATGGTGTTTCCCAGCAGAAATGCACAAAGGCATTTTCTGGTTCAGAAACATCTCTGCCACTCCTGGCACCATATAGGTAATCCTGACCCAACACAGTTTGCAGAAGAACTTGATCTGATCGGTCTACGACTTGTAGTTCTTCTCTCACTCTTTTTACGTCTACATTGAAATCTAATTTAGTAAGAGTTTCAATCATAAAATAGTAAGGTTCGTTATTTTAACTAAGTCGGAAACATCCTGCTCATCATTGCAGATTGGTTTCCCGTTTATATTTAGGGAGGTGTTAACGAGAAAAGGGATATCGTCGAGGAGAGGATAAAGGTAATGCTCAGGGGTAATCGTCTGAACTCTTACGGTTTTATCTTCATGAAGCAGTTCTACAGGGACAGCATCTTTCGCATAAAAACAAGTATTCATATAGGGAGAAGGTCGTCCTCTTTGGAAATACTTGCTTACGTCTTCTTCTTTGACTATGACTCCGAATGGTCTCCACTTGCTTCTGTTTTTGATTTTGCATAATCTTTCTTTCCAATACTTTGATTTGGTATTAGCAAGTATAGAACGATTACCAAGTGCTCGTGGGCCAAACTCACATTTTCCGTGTGCAACTCCCACTATCCCATCAGTCAACAAGGCATTTCTTATTTCAGATAGAACAGGTGGTTTGACTATATTATACCCCATGTAAGGGGAAATGTCAAGTTTTTGTTTCTTATGCGCTAATACACAACCAATCGCTGAACCCGCATCATTCGGGGCAGGTGGTACATACAAATCATTTTTGATCAGCATGTTTGCTCTCACGTTGAGTGCGCATCCTCCAACCAGAACTATAGGTCCTTCAATATCTTTTACTATACTAAATAGTTCTTTTTCATACAGTCGTTGTGCACCTGCGGCAATCTCGAATCGATCACCATGATACTGCCAACCTTTGTGGAAGTTGAATCCTGTTTCTCGTAGTCTATTCAGAATATCATACTCTTCCAAACCTTTTCCAAAGGCAGATGCACCCATCATTTTATACTCTTCTGAGTTGCCTTTGAACCCTGCTGCTATTGTAGCAGCAGTATACATCAATCCCAATGAGTTGGGGTAGAT
>CEPT01036121.1_pt1 | contig 12841 bp, 18 predicted proteins | sample 356221 | NCBI WGS metagenome assembly CEPT01 (sample SAMEA2620081, study PRJEB7988) | marine metagenome | isolation source: saline water (ENVO:00002010), including | reverse complement strand
CTCTTTTCTAAGAGTTCAAATAGTGGTAGTGTTTTTAAGTCTGTCATCTGTCAAATGTCTTTTGTGGTATTGATAATAAATTAAAATCTGTTACGAGATCAACACTTTTCCATATGTCAACATCGTTATATTTTTTAACTGAGTTGTAAACAACCTCTACACACTTCATCATTTTTTCAGTGCCATTGATTCCTGGTTGTTCATATTCTGCACACATTGGAATATATACCTCTGTTTGATAGAGTTGTTTTGCCCATTGAATAGCGCCTAATGTAGGATGGTCCATAACACAACCACCTAAATGACAACCACCCATAATAACTGTTGTGTGTTGTTCCCCTTTTGGGCCTCGAGCCTCAAATTTAAAGTTGTATTTACGTTCTAATTCTTCTTTGAGTTCTATAATACGTGTATCATCGTTTACTTCATGCCATCGAAATCCCACGTTTTTTGCCATGTTTTTAAGTTCTCTATATTTGGGATCAGTCCAATCACCGTCTTTATCGTTTGATACAATCATCACATTGTCTAAATTAAACCATGGATTGTGACATAAAAATCTTTGGAGTTCAGAATATCGAAGATCATTCATAAAATCATCTCCCATTACTGGATTTCCATTGAAATGCATTAAGTTTAAAATTATTTTCATTTTTTCCAATTTTTCCCTTGACAAGTCGGACTTTACCGTATATAATCTGGTATGTCCAGCTTTCAGAGAGTAATATATTAAGCTAGTGCTTAGTTATATTCCCACTCATAATATCCAGCAACTCTCTCCGACTTATCTTATCTTGTCCTTTTTCTAAGGTGTCTTTCAAGTTCTTCATATCTTTTTTTAATTTAAGGTCTTCTAATTTTTCTTTTTTAATCTGGTCAATTTTTCGTTTTGTATACCCATAATATTCAATTAAATTAGAGTCGGCTTTAGCGATTGTTACTAGTCTGTCTCTGTGAATTGAAAACATATTGTCCGAGGAATGGACAATCCACTCAACTAAAGATATTTGGTCTATGATGTTTCCCATCTCACCAACATCTGTATGAGTTCTTACTTCTAATGGTTCGATTAGTCTAACGAATTTTGAATCATCTGCAACTGATAGATAACAGCATATCTGTTCACCTGAATCGATTTTGACAATTTTTAAATCTTCTGGCGTCATATAACTATTTATCTTTCTTAAACTCCAACAATATACAATGTGTGCCACCTAATTGTTCTTGTATATCGTAGTTTATTAGAGCCTTTTTCATTAATAATTCTAAATTAAACACACCTTTATTATTAAATGTTTTGTTCTTATCTCTATGATTATCACCACCAATATAATCGTGGAATACAACCTTAAAGTTCTTTGTAGTTCTTTTCAATATTTCGTCACAATCTATATCATTTAGTTGACCATCAATAAACAGAAAGTCAAAGTTAGCATGATCAGTAGATTTCCACCACTCATTACTTGTACAATTATATCGTCTTGCATTTAAACCATTATATACGAAAATGTCGTCTTTGTCAATGGTATGTAATCTTGCACCACATAATGCTAGAGCTGCGGTAGACTTACCAGTGCCAGTGCCAATCTCTAAAATTTTTGTCGCACCTCTGGATACATCTAATAAAAATCTAAAGTCTTCGTCTGATATCATTTAATTCTAAAGTATTTGTCTGTATCAAATTTTTTAGATAAGCCAAACACTACTAACTCTCCTACACCTTTGACATCATGCATAAACTTAGTATGATGCAATGCCATAATATTATTACCTGACAATGTTTTTGAATCCAATATCTTTTCTGGAAAGTTGTGATCATGTAAAGTAACAGTGAGTTCACCTCTTGGCACCATAAAAATAACTGCGCTTTCTAAAGTACCTGGATCAATGTGTGGTCCTTGTAAATCTACAAACCCCTCATAGTAATCCCATACACCCATGTATGGAAACTCATCGTCAAACATTGTCTCTAATTCTTTTCTCATCTCAGCTGTATATTCGCTAAAATCTTCTCTCTTTTCATAGATATTCCACCACGTTCCATCTGACGTTTGTTTATTCTCATCGATAAACTTTGGTAGATTAAATTTTTCTATGTTATATTCTTGTACCGTACACCAATTATACATTTGCAAAATACTCCTCAGGAACCATATCCTTATCTGCCCCAAAAACTAAAAGATCACCTTGACCTTCTACTGAATGAGGATACACTGTGTTATTCAATGCAATGAGACCTTCTATATCAATCGTTTCAACAATCTTAGAATTTTCTTTGTCTTCTTCATGTAAATGTAATTTAAAATTACCAGAGATTTTTGCTACTACTGAACCAGTGTGTTCACCACCAGCATCTGTATGAATAGGACAATGAGTAAACTTCTCATCAAATCTCCATATACAATCGACAGGAGATTCATCTTCAAGTTTTAATCCAGTTGTTTCTGTGATTGATTTTTTAAGACCACGAATGTTTTGTAATACTGCATAATCAACAACATCAAACAATCGTTTTCTTTTTTCTCCTAATGGTGGAATAGTCCACATCTTAGAATTTGCCACTGACTTGTAAGTCCAGAAAGGTTCGTGGTCAAACTGTTCAGTATATTCATTACACATTACTTTCAAGTCGTCTTTCATATTATAATCAAATTTTTTATACCACAACATAATACTATTTATTTGAGTTCTACGTTATGTATTTCGTAGTTAAATTGTTCTTCGTTGTATATCTCAACTCTTTTGGCGAAGTGATCTAGTGTGAAATTTTTATAAGAGCCGATAGAAAGGTCATCAGCGATATCATAAACTGTAGCGCTTTGTTTTTGTTCTCCAAGTCTTAACCCACGACCTATAGATTGTAATATTCTTATAGGGCTTTTGCTAGGGCTACTAAAAATAATGTTGTGTAGATTACGAATATTGATACCAGTGCTGAACGTCCCATAAGAAGCGACAATAATCGTGTTGTCCAACTTTTCGGTAATTGCTCGTATTCTTTCTCTGTCACTTGTCTCTGTTCCTCCATAAACAAAAAATACCTTTCTTCCATCATTTGCTTTTTCAACAATCTCATCGTAGAGAGGTTTACCATGCTTTTCTACGTACTGAAAAAGAATAAGAGTATTGCCAGTACAGGTACTGAGAGCGAGATTGCGAATAAAGTTGTTTCGTACTCGTTTCCCAACAATGTGCTCCATTTCTTCCAGATACGTTGCGCCTTTGATTTGCCGTCTATCTTTTTCATTGTGTTTTAAAACCAAACATTTAATTGTTAATTTACTTAATTGATTTTTGTCAATCAGTTTCTTAGTAGAAGTAGCACGATAGACAGTTCCAAAAAGACCTTCTAACACTAACTTATGCGTCTTAGTACCGTCAAGGGTACCAGTCGTACCAATACGATACTTCGCATTATTCAAAGCAGTCATTATAGTCGTCAATGACTTTGCCTTGAAGTTGTGTGCCTCGTCACCGATCACACAGTCAAATTGTTGGAAATAGTCTTTATCTAGTGTCGCCAGACTTTGCCAAGTTGAGATTACTACATCTTTAACAACGTCTTTATCATAACCGTGATAAATTCTATGACAGTATTTATCAACTTCCCAGCCGTAATCTGCAAAATCAGAATACATTTGTTCAACTAAACTTGTTGTCGGTACAATGATTAGAGTTTTACGATTTGCCATTTGATGAAATCGAACAATCGAATATATGATTAATGATTTACCAGAGGCAGTCGGCGATAGTAATAATAGTTTGTGTCTCTTTAAACACTGATAGATTGCTTGTATTTGATAATCTCTTATCTCAATATCTTTACCTTGTGACTGTGGTTTCAGAGACTTACAGAAACCCTCAACGTCTTTCATATCAATTTTAGTAGAAGAATATACATCTTTACCTTGTACAACTTCTAGTTCATTCTGTTCAGCAAACTTGTGAATATATGCAAGTAATCCACCATAGACTTTACCAGTCTTTTTGTTGTATAGACGTATCTTTCCATCCCATACCCTATTACGATATGCTGGAGAAAAACGAGCCCCAGGTACCTCAAAAGTAAAAAACTCTGAGAGTTCTGCAGCTATATGAGGTTCACATCTTACTTTGATGTAAACTTCATCAACTTTTTCTATACTGAGCCTTGAGTGAATTTCTTCCATTCGATTGCGTTCTTTATATTAAATGTTCGATTGTTGATGTTTCGTATAACACCTTCAATATAATTAATGATCGTTCTAAGATAAACAACTTTTTGAGATTGTTTGATTAACTCAGGATCTGCCTTGATATACTTGTCGATATCTTGTCTTAATACTTTGATATCAAATGGCTTCTCTTTGTAGACACTTTCTGGTGCCTTACCAGTATAGTACTCCCATTTATCTTTTGCAAGTACATCGTAATCATCTTCCGCTTTCTTTAGAAGTAGTGAAAATTTAGATTGATATTTAAGATACTTTGCATGAATGATTGGAGTACGAACGGATTCCATATCCAGTTCAGTATCATCAATCTTCAAATCTTTTGATGCTTCTTCTTGTAGTTTTTCTAAATCCATAATCTATACATTATATCAGGAAACACTATAAAAGTCAAGTGGTTTTATAGTATTTTTATAAATTCTTGTTCTCTATCAAAAAACTTATAGTCAATTTTAGTGGGTTCCATTACATCTAAATGATCGAATACTCTCTGAGGTTCAAAATCTTTGCAACTGTACACGTCAAATTGTACTAAAGATGGTGATTTTTCATCCCAAATATGCAACGCAATATGACTAGTTTCGATTACTGCAAACGCAGTAATTCCTCTGTTGCCTTCCATTTTACAATAACTAGCCACTGGTCCATACATTTCTTTCATTTCTATTTTCTTAATCAGACTTCGTAAGAATTTACGAGCCTTCCCTTTATTGATTATAGGCTTGTTGACTTCCGCACGTATTACACAATGTTTATGTTTCATAATTAAGTTTATTTAGTATTATAATTTTTTAAATTCGTAATACTTGTATCCAAATGTTACATCTGCTTTTAGATATGCGACCTCTGTATCTTCTGTTGTGAGTTGTACCGCACTAATTGTTTTAGGAAAGATATCTCTAAATCTTACTTCTAGTGTCGGGTTGTTCTTTGAAGTTAATAATGTTAATGTTGCGTCTGAGTAGATCGCACCATCAGGTGTTGCTGGTAGTGTTTTACCAATCTCTGTTTGTATACCTCTACTTTGAGATAATGGCATCACATCTTTGTTTTCATTTAACAAGTCAGCAAACTGTGTGTGATTTTCAGGAAACGATAATCCTTTTAACCATGCATGTACTGTTCTATAATTTCTGTATTCTTCGTCAATCAAAAATGTCATTGACAAGTCTTCATACGAAAGATCAGAACCAGCGATTGCGATAGTGTTTAGTGGTGTAGGTTGAGTTAATTGATCAACTGCAATACCAGGAATATTTGCAACTTGTAAAAAGAAAGTTACATCTGGTAGTTTTTGTACTTGAAAACGATACTGCGTTGGAGCTGCAAAGTCCAGTTCGTTTCCACCTGGTTGTCTCTCCATTGCTTGTAATGTAGTCTTTGCTGTGATTGTGCTCATATTACTATTTAGTAGGTTTTTTAGGAGGGATTATTACACCCTCTTTGTCTACATCTTCCCACTCTTTTTCTGTTGCTTTTATGATGAGTTTTTGATCTGATTCAGATACCTTATCTTCATCTTTCATATTATCAATCTTATCCCATAGTTTATCAAAGATATCTACAGATGGTTTCGTACAACCAGTGATTAATAGAATGAGAAATATTTGAATGATTAATAACTTCATACTAGTATTTAGTATTCCGCTAAAAGTAAAAAGGGGCCAATTAAGGCCCCTCTTTGTGGTGTGTGGTTGTGGTAATTCTCAACCAACAATCTTATTACATAATGTTCACAACTTGAACTTTTCTGTAGTAGATGTTAGCGTTCGCAGTACCAGTAGTGTCTGCACCAGAAACCTGAGCAGATGCTTCAGCGAATGGGTTTCTTACTAGACCGTATCTAGTTTTGAATCCAATTTTCGGTTGGAAGCTGTTCTCGCCAACTGCTCTCACCATTTGTAGTGGAACATATGGGCAGTAGAACATACCTGCATCGTAAGGTGAAGTACCTTTGTAACCCACAGTGTAGAACTGTTTAGCAGTTTGGTTAGCTGCATATGGGTCGATGTATACTTTGAATCTACCGTTTAATACACCAGCGAATGTGTTACCAGTGTCATCTACGTTTAGATTGTTGTTTAAAGCAGGTGTGTAGTCAAGTACGCCAGCCATTTGTAAAGCAGAAGCTACGTCTGAAGAACAGATAAGGATATTACCTTTTCCTCTTCTCGTATCTTGAGCAATACTGTTCGCATCTCTTTCAAGTTGGAACATTAAGCCTTTGAACTTCTCTACAGACCATCTACCATTTGAATCAGTATCTAAATCAAAGATACCTGCATTAGTAGTGTTGATCTGAGCACCTTTTTTTGCTTTTGAATAAATTGTTCTGACTACTTCTCTGTTGATCTCAGCTAAGATTTCAGCAGATAGAATGTTTGCTAGTTCAGTCTCAGCATCTAAACCATGGATTGCTTTTAAGTCTTGTGCAAGTTCCATAGTGTATTCTGCTTTAAGAGCTCTTGATCTTGCAGTTACAGTAGTTTTCTCAATTGAGAAAGCCATCTCTGCAAATGCGTTTCCGCTAGCATCACCTAGTGCTTCACCGTAAGCAGTTGTCATACCTTTACCAGTGTTGTATTTTCCTGGTGAAGAATCGTTCAATACTGCTGGGTTAGTACCAGAGTGAATTGTTGATGTAGGGAAACCTGATCCAGATGAACCAGTAGCATTTCTACTTGAAAAGTCTGTGTCAGCCTCGTTAAATAACGCTTCTGTGCCAGATTGAGATGCAAATCTGCTCTTCATTGCGAAGATTAAACCTGTAGGTCCAGTCATTGGCTGTACACCACAGATATCGTATGCAATCAAATTAGGCATAGAACGTCTAACAAGGGAAATTAGAATTGGATCCCAATTCGCAATAGCTGAACCTGTTGCGTTAGTAGGTGCAGCTTCACCAAGAAATGCAGCGTCTTCTTTAAGAGCTTTCTCTTGGTTTTCGAGTATGACAGTTGTTACAGCTCTTCTGTAAGCATCTTTGATCTCAGGAAGATCGGCGTGCTCAAGAACTGGTTGCCACTTCTCTTGTAATGTTTCAGATAAAAACATCGTTCTCTCCTTATTTTCTTTCGTTATAATATTTATAAAAACTTATCATTTAGTAAAGTTTTTTTGTTTTTGTCCTTGAGATTGCGGCTGTATATGCTGACATAGATTCAGACATATCAATCTGTCCGCCCTCGGCGTCATTAGTTTCCGTAACGTTATTCTGAGCTTTTTCTTTCACAAAATAAGATCCTTTTATTGTCTCTAATTTTGCTTTGTAAGAATCAGCATCTTCGTAATCGATACTTTCTACTAAACCTTTAAACTTCTCCTTTTCAGAATCAGCTAGTGAATCTGATACGGATTCAAAAATAGATGCTTTAGTGTTTTCACCTACTTCTTTATTTAAGTCAACGATTTTTGAAGTTGCTTCATTTAACTTCCCTTTAAGTTCTTCGATTTCAGATGCTTGAGCATCTAATACGTTGTACTTTTCATCAGGAATATCAATGTAGTGATCTTCAAATAATTGTTTTAGACCAGAAATAAAGTCTTCAGCGATTTCACCTTTGACACCTTTTTCAATAGCAAGTTCGTTTTCTTTCATCCATTCCTCAACTACGTAGTTAAGGTAAGAATCTACTTTTTCTGTTAATTCAGATTTAGCAGTTTCTTTGGCTTCTTCTAAATTCTTAGCGTATTCTTCTTCTAATCTTTCGATCTCTGCACCAACTTTAGATTTGATAGCAGCTTCGAAGATAGTAGCAGCTTTTGCTTTAAATTCATCAGATAGATCGTCTTGGCCATTGATTAAAGCATCAACATCTTCTTTGACGTTAATCTCTTTAATTTTATCTTTGTGCTTGTCTTCAGCAGTCTTCTCTGCTTCAGCGTCTTTAGATTTTTCTGCGAGTTCCTCGCCATCATGTTCGACTTGGTCGCCAGCGGCAATAGATTCTTTCGGTGGTTTAATACTTGAAGAACCTTGAGAAACAGGAGCAGAATCACCTTTGTCAGCTTTCGCATTAACAGAATCCTTCGTAGGGTTAACATCTTTTGCGTAATCTTTCTTAGGTGCATCTGATTTTACTACAGCTGGACCTGTGTCTGTTACTTCTTTAGATGTTTTCGCTATGTGTGATGGTTCTGGAGCAACTGCCTTTTTAGCTGGTTCATTAGCAGCGGCTTCTGCAACAACTTCTTCAGTTGCAATCGCTTCTAAATCTTCAAGCTTTTTTTCTACTTCTGACATTTAACTCTCTCCTTATTAATTCGAATTAATATAATATAATATTTATAATATTACAATTTTGAAAGGAACTTTTTGAATACGCTAGCGTTTTTCTCTGCGAGTTCAATTCGTTTCGCTCTCTCAATTGTCTTTTTCATTTCGTGTATATCGACTTCTCGTATAACACCATTATCCCAAACCCATTCTTTGCCTTCCATGATGCCTTGTACAAAGGCCTCTGGCGCAGATGGATCTGCAACTATGTCGGCTGCAGTTGCTAAGTAAAAGTCTCTACCTACGTAGTTACTACCGCCTTTATTCTCCAGCGACCCCATGCCTCTGGAAGAAACTCCTAATTTTGCACCCTCATCTATTAAGTTTTTCACAATTTTTCCATAAGGGGTGTCCATAATTTTAGCTTCACCTATAAAGTTTTTACCTTCAGGTTTTAATTCGGTGATCATATGAGAAACACGTTCTAAGTTGACAGTCGGTCCGTCAGGATGACCAAGTTCGCCAAAAGCTCTTTTTTCTTCTACGAACTCTTTGTTATAACGATTGACCTCTTTAGTAAGAGTTTCCATAGGATAGATACGTCCGTTTCTGTTCTTCATGTCAGCTTGCATGAAAACACCACGTATCTTGTAATTCTTTTTACCGTTGGTTTCTTCAACGATATATTCTGCGTTTGATACTTCTTCTCTGATAAGTTTCATTTGTAATACCTAGTAACTATTTATAACTTTTCTACGCTTCAGCACTAGCTATTGTACGCAATGGCTGTACTTTTTGAAGTCGCACATGTAATCTCTTGTAATGCTTCTTTAATGATGTACTCAGTACCCCCAGCAGGTATGTAAACAGTCCCTACTGTAGCGCCAGCTGATGCTTCTTTTATCGTCAAAGTTGCAGCTGATGTACAATGTACTCTCACTAATGTTGCCTTACCAATGTTATTGTTAGAGGCGTTATCTATGTTACTTCCTTTAAGTTCTAACTTCATCTATTCTCTCCTATTGTGACAGTATGTCGTCTACAATTTTTTCTAGTTGTCTCTTTGCAGGAGACTTATCGATTTTTGCCATCAACTTAGGTACATCTACGTTACCTCTACGATCTTGTGCGAAGGACATCACTTTGTCAACTTCTTTTTTCAATCGTGGAGGTAGTCGTCTATAAGAGTTTATTTTCTTATAGTCGTCTTTACGCTCCAGTATCTGGTTGTTCAGTTGGCTGAACGCTATCGACATTCTCATCTCCTGATGTTTCAGCAGGTTGTTCTGCTGGTGTTTCTACTTCGTCCGAACTTGCAACAAAAGTTTTTGCAAGGTCTTTTCTTTTCGTATCCAAAACATCACCAACTTTATCTGTCAATGCAGATTTAAATTGAATCTCTGCTTCGATGTTATCGTCTTTATCTAAAGCATCAATCATTTTACTTACTTGTTCACTCATAATTTCTCCTTAATAATTTTGGGCTTCATCATTGTATGGATCTTTGATGATGCCTTGATCAATTTCTTGTTTAATCTGTTCTCTTTGTCTTTCGATTTCTAAGTCTGTCATTCTCAATACGTTTTTAAGAACGTAGTCCATAGAAAAAACTTTACCAACCATTTGGTTCTGGAACAAGTCTTGTGCTTGTTGTAACCTTGAACCTCTGATCTCTTGTTCTTTCATTTCAGAGAAGTAACCATCTTGCATGAAATCGTATTTGATGAAATCTGAAATATTGTTCCAGTCATCTTCACTCACAATACCTTTTAAGATAACTTGTGTTTTTAATGTATCAGAAAACAGATGTATAAATTTCTTTCTTAGTCTTCCAATATATTTCGTAAACTTAATCTCATCTCTGGACACCTCAGTTGCTTTACCTAATTGTAAACCACCTTGTGCTTCGCTGTCCATACGTGAGTAAGGTACGTTTAGAGCTTGATATAATTTCTTTTGGAAATATCTAATGTCTTCAATCTCACCTAAGTTTGAACCACCTGGTAAAGTTGTAATGTCAGTTCCTCTGCCACCTTCTCTTGTAGGTAACCAGAAGTCTTCCAACATAGACATGTAGTTTCTATCATCTCTAATCTCACCAGTTGATGCATCATATACAAGTTTGTTTCTGTATCTGTTCATCACATCTTTAAGATATTGCTCTGCTTTAATCTTCGGTAGATTACCAACATCAATCTTAAAGATTCTTCTTTCTGGTGCTCTGGATATTCTGTAAATAACCAAACTGTCTTCAATCATTCTTAATTGATTAACAGGCTTGATAGCTTTATGTAAGTGTGATAGTATTACATTTTTCTGTTGATCAACTAATCCTGATGGACAAAATGAGATTGCGTCTGGATGTATTCGAATACCACCAGTATTCATTGAACCACCAACACCCTTTTCGTTGTACACATAATACTCTTTGTACTCCATTGGGTCTGGTGCATCACCAGGCATTTTCATCTTGCCGTCTTTTTTCTTAATCTCTCTAATCTTTTTAATTTTACGAGGATCGATATATCTAAGTTCTTTGATACCATTTTTAGGTTTTGTTGGATCAATAACTTTGTGATAGAACATTCTACCATCTACATACCAACGTCTGAATATGTCATGCCCTTTTTCTTCAAACTCTAATAGACGTAATACTTCGTCAAATTCGTTTTGAATTTTCTTTTTTAAGTCTAATGAAAAAGTCTTAACACGATCTAAGTTGATACGTACAGGTGGTTCTATTTCGTCTGAGACAATAGCCTCGTTTACGATATCTTCAATTGCTTGATCACACTCAGGTTGAATAGCAACTTCTCTATATCGTCTAATTAAATCTGCTTCATCTTTGATCTTACCTTCAATATCAAGGTAATGACCAATATGACCACCGCCACCGATGACCGTTTGTGAACCGTCATCTACGGAAGGCAACGTAAAGTCTTGTGACGTTGCCTTCTCGTTTTTAGATCGGGTAATCTTAAAACCAAATAATTCTGCCATAATAATATTTATACCCTTTTCTGAAACTACCTATTAAGTAGTTGTATTACTTTCCCAATACTGATATCTCCAAGTACATACAAATTCCTCAACTGCTGTAGCTGCATCGTAGTTTAGATCGATCGCTTGCAACGCTTGAGGGTACATACCTCTAAATGTGTAAGATTTGATCGTATTACCATTTCTGTCTAAATGATCAACAAACGCATCCACTTGATAATCAGTTGGATTTGTAAGTCCTTCATTGTCAGACATATTGTTAATACCGTTTGACCATCTCTCAATCGCATTTCTGATTAAGAAGTCAGTATCATTTAATATAGTTGTATCCCATGTCTCAAACTCTCTATCGCCTGCAACATAGATATTTCTTCCTCTGAAAGGAATAATAACTTCACCAACAGTTGATGCTGGTAATGTTGTTGCACGACATAAGAAAGCCATCGCTTCAGTCTCGCCACCTACTTGTGCGAAACCTGGGAAAGGCATCGTAACTTTAAACTGATTAGCTCGAGCTCCGCCGCCTTTTAATTTAGAAACGAAATCTGATATGTTTGCCATGATTATGCTCCTACGACTTCACTGAACGCTACGCCAGTTCTTGTTGCGACAAAGTTAAGTTTGATAAAGTTGATACTTCTTGCAGGTTTTACAAAAATGTCTGCAACAAATTCATTTCTATCGATAACTTCGCCTGTGTTGTTAGTTTCGTCAGCTACCACTGCAAAATCAGTGATACCTCGTCTACCTTGTACATCTCTTAGGAAAGGTTCTACAAGATTTCTAAATTGTGCTCTAGTGAACTCATCGTTGAACTCAAATAGTTGGAATTTAGCAGCTGTAGATATAGCCTTTTCTAATGTGATGAATAGTCTTCTTACGTTGATTCTATCAAACGCACTTGGTTTTGATAACGCTGTTTTGTCTCCAAACAATACAATACCTTGACCAGGGAATGAAGTTACAGGATTTACTCTTTTTCTGTAAAGAATATCTCTCTGTGCCTGAGTAGGATTGTATGCTAATTTTAATGCGCCTCTGATTTGACCTCTGTTGAAACCACCTGGTGAATACCAAGGATCTGCAACTAAGTCAGTTCTAGCACATAAACCAGCAACATCACCATTCAAAGGTACAAATCTGTAAACATCATTGTACTTATCGAATTGGTATTTGTAGCCTGAATCAAATACGGCATATGAACTTGATGGTAATCCATCAGCGAAAGCCGCAACGTTCTCAGTTTGCGTGACAGGATCAGTAACATTTACAACGTCTGCTCTTGCAGGTGAAATGAAAGCAACGCAATCTTTTCTTGCTTCTGCAAGATCGATAAGCATAGTTGCCTTTGTGTCACCAGTTGCATCAGCGCCAGTTTGTGATGGTCCACCGATAATGAAGTTAATGTCAACTG
>CEPT01082870.1_pt1 | contig 12851 bp, 20 predicted proteins | sample 356221 | NCBI WGS metagenome assembly CEPT01 (sample SAMEA2620081, study PRJEB7988) | marine metagenome | isolation source: saline water (ENVO:00002010), including | reverse complement strand
AACCAGTTTGTTCCATTTGAATACAGACTAATAGCCGGCATTGTTCCAGTTAAAACATATGTTGTTTCGCCATCAAACAGGTTTTGGGTCGGTGATGAGCTGGTGATTGTAATATTGTTGCTTGCTCCTGTTCTTGAGGTTACTTCATCTTTGATTATCCAAAAGAACCCTGCCGGCACAGTTGAAGCTGCAGGGACATTGAGCGTCATCACGGTTGTTCTCTGTAGCCCATATATGTGAACCTCGGGAAGCAATGAGGAATTCACGGCGGTAAGTGCTTGATATCTCCCAGCAAAACCACCAACCTTAGCCCAACCGTCCGGTGCGCTTGCACTAAACGCAGGGTTAAGGCCATCGGCGCCGGCCGCGGCGACTATAAGACTACCGGTCCTCATGTGAACGTCATCGGTAGTGTCACCAAAACTAGTCGGGCCGGCGACAAGAAGACTACCGGTCCTTACATGGACGTCATCGGCAGAGTCACCAAAACTAGTCGAGCCAGTTGCGTCGATAACCGCAATATCTTTTATGTGATATGTGCTCGCGCTAATCGCACCTGTCACTATCAAATTACCTGAAAGCAACATAGTGTTGGGAGTATAACCAGACGTCGACGCAGTGTGAAAAAGCAGACTTATTGATCCGGAAGTAGCATTAGCTCCCGTTAAAAATTGCAGCGACCCGGTAGGGCCAGCAGCTTGGCCGCCTCCACCACCACCAGTATCAGTACAATCTACATATGCCCAGCCAAAATTCGCCATGGGCCTATCCTACCCCTGCTGAACCTGACCAGTTAGGACCTGTATTTGTTTCAGAAGAAGCTGCATTGATTCCAGTTAAACCCGCTATAAGATCTACGTCATCACTCCCACTAAGCCAAACTTGAGAGACCTTTAGCTCGTATACTGGTGAGATCCCGTAGCCACTTGAGCTTGATGCATCTACCACAATATTATTTGCACCATCGACTCCTATTTTCGAAAACCCAACCTTAACTGGCGCGGCACCTTTGTTGATGATTTGAAACCAGCGTGCAACTTCTGTGAATGATACAGCGACGGCCTCTTCTGCATCAACCGACGATGTTGCGAAAGGCTTGCCACTTACTTGGTAGGAACCTACATTATTTAATCCGGGTGCTAGTTTGAAACTTCCAGCCATTATAAAACTCCTTAAAATTTTGATTTACAATATAAATAGTTGTTAATTTTTTCTACGCCGTCTTTCTAACGCTCTTAATCGTTTTCGGGCTTCACGCTGGCGTGCTCGTTCTGCTCTTTCTCTTTTAATCTTCTTTTTGACTGATGGTTTTTTGTAACGTTGACGATCTCTGATTTCATCTACAATTCTTTCTTTCTTAGTTTTTTTGATGAACCTTCTGATCATAGCCTCTGGTCTTTCTTTTCTATGTCTAGGCTTTATTATAATATTTGATTTCTTTTTCATATTTCCTACTTCATTGCATCCCATATTTTAGATGAGATACCTATAATACTGCTTATATCAACACCTGAATCTTTTGGATTACCCAAATCAACACCACCGGGTTTTGGATCAGAAGATTCATATCTGCTCAGCGGTTCGGTTCCCTCAAATAAGTCTACACCATTAAATGCGTCTTTGCTAACTGCTTCAAGAAGTTTTTTGCGGTGTTCTTTGAGGTTGGTGTTTTGGGGCTCTTTTGGTTTGGAAGCTTTCATCTTTTGTGGTACTGGAGCCGCCTCAACAATTGTTTGACTACCGAGGCCTTTCACAACCTCAGAAACAACGTTAGAAAGCAATCCTTCTTCCATAATAGCTTCTTGTATACACTCTTTAACGAGTGGTTTTAGTAATTTTTTTAATTCTTTTTTATTCATCATTTATCCAAATTTCTTTATATCATCTCCGGATGGAAGCGCAAGGCCACTGGGTGTTACTTCTCTTCCTTCCGGATCCTTAGTGGGGGTAGAGCGTGGTGTATTATTGAGAGGCCTCAAGGCACCAGTCCGCGGATTATAGTTAGACATGTTTTTAAGATATCTTTCAATACTTTCTGGCGTTTTATCTGATAGAGCAATCTGCTCTAAAACTTTACGTCCTTCTTCATCAGCATAAGCAGCAGCGATATATACCTCAGAGCTTTCAGTAATACCCTCGCCGTCTTGTTCAAGTTTGCTCGCAACATATTTTTTTAATTTATTAGTCACAGTCTGCAAGATGGTCGGTGTTGTATCTTTTATATTTTCTAATTCTTTTTTTACAAGTTCAGGATTAACAAGCTTATATGATTTCTGGGATATTACTTTAAATGACCGGTAAACGAGATCACTTACTCTTTGCAAGTTTTTTTGTTTGTCAGGGTTTTCACTTATAAGCTTATTAAAGTATTCTTCAATATCTTGAAAAACTTTATCTTGACCTTTTTGTTTAATAAGAAATCTAGCGATGGCTCTGAGTCCAACATATCCGCCATACGAGAACGCGGCCGATTTAAGTCCCATTAAAATAAGTCCATATATGGCATTATAATTAGCAATCGTGCCGCTAGCTAACAAGTCATTAGTGAACTGTACAGCATTTTCGTTAAGAGGTTCTTGTTCCTTTACATAACTATCCCAGCGCTCATTTATAATTTTGAAATTTTCATTCTTCATCAAGCAATATCTCGTTTAAAAGTCTATTAATTTTATCAGCCTTAGTGAATACTTTGTTTTGATAATCTTTAGCTTCTTTCATCATGAAAGCTCCGGGGGTAGATGGCTCAGAAACAAAATCAAAACAGATTAATTGAAAATCGTCTTCTACTACTGTATTACCTTGGGATTCAGAAACAGAGCCCATACCACGAGAAGAGATGCCTATAGACACACCCGCCTTGACTAACTCTTGAAGAACCTTGCCAGACGGTGTATCTAAGATTCGAGCTTTCCCCATAACATTTTTTCCATCCCACCACACTTCCGTCATCATATGTGATGCGTTCTTCAGGTTAATAACCGAATCTTCTGGGTGATCTAGTTCCCCTAACGCTCGACGCTCTTTAACAAGTTTTTCATAATTTTTCATTTCTCTCATAAGAACATTATGAGGATATACTCTGCCATTTCCGTTTACAGTATCAGAGCGTTGTATGATCCCACTAAGAATCATGCCACCACCGGCTACGAAACGCTTCTCTTCTTCTGTAAGAAGATCTTGACAAACTCCGCCATCACAAAGTTCGTAATATTCTCTGAGTAATTTTTGACCCATAGCTAAGACCCTTTGCAGCAGCGTCTAACTGGCTGAAGCATCCACTTGTTTGTCCAAGTGGCAAGTGTCTGGGTTTGCATATTTGTGTTCATGTTTTATTCCCTCGTCTCCAAAAATCATATTAAATATATAAGAAGTTCCAGATGACAACCATCCTAATAAAAAGAAATTTGCCACCGTTACATCAAAGTTAAATAGTTCTGTAAATGGTGAAAGTAGCATTAAAAACCAACCAACATGGAAACCCATGCACATTGGACAGCGGAACAATTCTCCAGCTCTTCCTTTTGTTGGTCTAATGTTTTTGAATATTTTACCATAAACGATGATTTGTGTAAGCCCGTAAGCACACAAAATAAATGTCAATAGGTCCATTTTTTCTCCGTTATACCTGTTTCTGCGGCTTGTCCCAACACCGTAAGTGCACTTTGGACACTCTGTTGTCCGGTGGTTTTGAGCACTGACTCTACCCCTTTAATATCTTGTGGTGTCAACAGGCCCTCACTAGACAATTGCGATGCCACAACTGCTAATGCTAAGATTGGTGGTGCAATATTCATAACTCTTTTACCAACTTGAGAATCCATAAAGTTTTGAATACCCATATAGCCTTTTGTGGAGAGTTTCAAAAACTCATCTGCTATGCCTTCCTCGATTTCGTCCTGAGCAAGGTCTTTAAGTTGGTTTAAATCTTTTACTGCTTGCATCACCTCTTCATCGGCTGATAGTGCATTTAAGATTGCTTGTAGCCTTTTCTTGTCTTTAATGTCTACAATGTCATCAGCTAATTCTTCCACAGCCGCAGGATCTTCTTTTAATTTAGAAAGCGTATCTTCTTCAAAAATTAAATAACTGTCCCATCTTTCAAATATTGCTTTCATTTTAGTAGCCACTATCTTATCACATCGTATACATGTAATTCATTGCATATGGATCACGTATATACATCGAACCCTGTGTTGAACGTTGAGGTACTTCACCAAGCTCAGTAGAGTATTCCTTATCTGGCTCAAGCATGTGATCATCACTCATTGATATGACTGCTTCTGCTTGTTCGAAATATGGTCGCTCTTCTTCAATAAACTCATGAATCTTTATAAGGGCCATTTTTGCAGAAGATGCATCAGGGTCAATAGACTTTTCCATGGTGGCTTCGATTGAGCCAAAAAACGACCCTGCCTGCACACTCTCAGGTAAGACTATGCCTTGTTTGTGTAAGTGTTTAAACAATCTATTTTGGGCGCCGTAAACTAAATCAGACATATTTTCTTTAGGAAACGTCATAACTTTATTATTATCTGGAGATAGTACAATGTCTATATCCCCATGATCAAAAATCATCAAATCTCCTGACATTGAACGGCGTAAGTCAAGCTCTAATCTAATTTTTTTGGCATTCGCTTCTTTACCAACTTTAATGATTACTGCCATCGTTAATCTCCTTAACAATCTGTTGTGCCTTGAGCACAGTCAGCAAAACACTATCGTTAATAGATGAATCCTTGAATCCTTCAAGTTTTTCAACAACTCGCAAAGCCTTCTGCTTCATTTCTGGATCTTCTGCAATAACTTGTTCTTTAACTGACGACTTCATCTCGTTTTTCAATCTAGAAATTTCATCGTTCAAAAATATCTTTAACTGCAAAGCATTGTCAGTGAATGACGCTATGTAATGATTCAATAGTGTTTTTTGCTCTTCCAAAAGATTGTCCGAGTATTTTTCATTGAATTTGTGAACGAAAGTGCTTAAAGCTATACTATCAATCTGTTCAGTATTTTCGTTGATATCTTTTGACTCAGACATGATATTTACAAGCTGATTCTCAAGCATTACTCTTTTCTTTGGGCTGGTTTTAATATTAAATATCTGATCGATGGTTGCTAAAGTCTTATAGTTTGGAACAAAATTATTAAATGTTTCCGGACCCAGTTCAGTATTAACATCATGAATAAGCTCCGTTTGTTTCTGGAATACCCCGTTAGGATCAATCATACGACTAGCAAGTTTTGATTCTTTCAAAACTTTTTCGATTAAATGTTGTGGCAAGTTGGTAGTTTCATATAAAGATTTATAACATTGTAAATGTTCCGATAATACAGACGTTGGAGCAAAGTGTTTTTTAATCACATTCACAACTTTCTGTTGTCTACTTGTATCATTTTTAATGATCGCCACCGTAGCTTCTCTTATTAAACATTCGTAAATAAATGCCGTATTTCTCTTTTTATTGTGCTTCATCTTTTTGCTCCGTATTTAAAAATTCCTTTTTATCTAAAACTTCAATCAAATTTCTCACAGATTTGTTAACATCAAATATTTGTTTTTCTTGATTTTGTTCCTCTAAAGAATATATAGACTGGTCATCTTCATAAATCCCGGTAGTTAAACCATCCATCCTAGTTAAAGTTTTAAGATCAGTATATCCAGGAGTTACATTTCTTGTAGTAGCGCTGCTTTTTTCTCTAGAGTACTTAGATGCATATGAGCGAGTTCTAGCGCCTGCAGTTCGTTTGTCACTACGCACTGGAGTATACACCTTTCCTTTTGCTCCTGGAGTAAGTCGGGGCGCATTTCTAGATCCCGGAGGGACCGCGAGTAATGGGGAGTCGTCTCCACCGCCCTCGTCTCCAGCTGCAGCATCGCCGGCCGGCATTTCTTCTGGGCCTGCATCAAGATCAAGGCCGCCACCTTCTTCACCACCTAGATCAAGTTCGCCTCCCTCTTCGCCGCCCAAGTCTAAACCACCACCCAGAGCCCCGGCAGTTTCACCAGTCGCTGCTGATTCAGCAACCTGTTGCAATGCTGCATCATGCTTCCGATCGTAGTACATTTCTCTTTGGTTTCTCAAAAATTCCTCATGAGACATGCCGAAGATATTATCAGCAACCCAACGACGAGAGAAGTATCCCTCGGTGGCCGATGCCGCAATATCGAACTTTTGTTTCCAATGTTCTATTTCTTGAAGTTCTGCGATTTTAGATGGATTGTTAAGAGAAAGAGAGAACGAAAGTAAGTCGTCGCCGCGGAAACCAAGAGTATATAGATGAATAATTCCTACTTTTTCAAGCTCAGAAATGACAACTCTTTGAAGACGTTGGATAGTTCTTGCAAACCGGATATCCTTTTGAGCAAGCGTAGTCTTATCTTCGCTAGCACCATCACCCATTGCAAGATAAGATTGTGGAATTTTGAGTGCTGAAAATAGTTTGTCCCTCAAATATTTAATGTCTTCAATCTCTGTAGTGTTGGAGCCGCCGGCAAGATTTTGAATGTCTGTGACAGAACCTTGTCGGACAGGAATAAAGTAATCCTCTTCAATTGACATTGGGTTATATCTTAAATCAACTTTACCAGTGTCAGGGTCAATAACGTTATGTCTTTTAAGACTAGACACAGTTTTTTGCATAAACTGCTCAACCTCGTTTGGAGGTATCCCACCCACATCAATCTTGAATACACGACGCTCGGAAGAACGGATAACACGGTAGGCCATCATGGCATCTTCCATCAACGTGAGTTGGCGCCAAATACGACGAGCAGGCTCAAGAATAGAGGTACCATACGGAGAGTATTTATCATTACCCAAGACTCTAAAATGAGCAACTTGCCAGTTTTCAAAGGTCATTCCAGCGGAGTTCCATTGATATTGAATATAGTTTGGATTTGTCGAGTCCATTCCCTCAAGTCTTTCGATTTCATTAACAGGAAGAGAGATAACAGACTGCACACCATACTTATCATCAATATCTAAATACAGGAAGAAGTCTCCATACTTGCACATTGTACGAGACCATCCAAAAAGATTGTATTCAACGTTAAGAATGTTGCTATAAAGAATAGCTAACACTGCTTTTATTTCTTCGTTCGGACAATTAATATTCAACATTGGACGCAGGGCCGAATATGTTGTCATCTCATCTGCATAAATATCAAGAGTGGATGCAATCTCAGGCATGTATTCCATTTGATCAAAGTCGATATATCTTTCTGTTCTTCTTTGATTTTGGATCGCTTTCGTAGACAGTGTGTCTAATGGACTATAATGTTGTTTCTTGAACTGTTGACCAGATGTGGTTTGAAACCTTGATGAGAACTTGTCCAGATGTTGACGGCGAATCCGTCGACCAGATTGGGACCTATAATTGATAATCGGTCCAGAAAATAATCTAGTTAAAGATTTAAATAATGTTGATTGGTTGTTTTTTGGGTTAGTTTTAGGGCCAGCCATTTATTTTCTCACTTTATAATCCATTTGTATTGTTGATACATTTTTTCTGCTTCACTCATTTTATCAAAAATATTATCTTTTTTGTAGCCGTGCTGGCCACTTATTTTTGTATTCATGGTAGTTTTTGAAGATATTATTGCATTCGCAAAAGCTCTTTGATAATTTAAATCTCTAGCATTATTTTGAATAGCTGTATCTCTCACCCAGCATGCAATTGCGAGTGCCATAATGAGATCATCATGATACCCTTTCATCGCCTGTGGCTTACCATTCCTCCAAATAAACGTCTTCATCTCGTTAATTGTACGAGAAGAATATATGGTAATTAGTTTATTTCTTATAAACTCTTCCATTTTCGCGATTATAAGAGGTCTTGTCTTCATGGAAGTAGTAAACCCAGGCACAGCAGAGTTTAAATTTTCTGCTTGATACTGTTCGATGTATTCATGTGTCGACTTAATTGAGTGATAGATGTTTGGGTAACCTTGCTCAATTAATTTATCGAGAACAGAGTACCCAACATTGTTGTTTTCTACAACTAACATACAGTTTCCGTATTCTCTGCCGACTTGATTAAGCATGCCGGCATACATGTCTAAGGTTGGTTTACCTTGATATTCGCCTACTATCTGTAGTGTTTCAAGCTTTATCATATGAAATGTAGAATAATCAGCACCATCTCCGCGAGCGACATCCGCTACCATAAGGTACGTGCATTCTGGATCATATTCTTCCCATATCCAGAAGTTTCGATCAAAACCTGTTCTGTACTTTGGTTCTTTGACATTTGACAGCAACCACTCCATGCACTCTGGATCGATTACAGTTTCACCGGAAGTATTGAAGTTGCATTCAAGCTCTTGTGCTATTTGTCTCTTTGACATATTTCTGGTTTCTTTCTTATACCACTCTTCGTCACGATCAGGATGTACATCCCAAGGTAGGGTTGTTAGCTTAAAGTTATTGGCGCCACTTTCGGCATCAACACAATTTTTGTGGAACCAATTACCAACACCATTGGGCGTAGATAAAGCGATACAACGACCACCAGTGGATAGCGTAGGATACAAACCAGTCCACAACTCTTCTAATCCTTCGATGTGTGCTGCCTCATCGAGCACCAAGAGTGACAATGCTTCTGAACGGCCGGCATCACCAGATGTGGACGCAGCTTTAATAGATGAACCATTTGATAGTTCAAAAGAAGTTCTGTTATCTACTGAAATCGTTGCGATACGTATCCACTCTGGTAAATTCTTCATAACATTTTTTACTTTCTTCACCAAGTTACCGGCAGTCGCAAACTTTGTCGCCATAACAAGAATAGATTTGTCTTTGTGAAAAAGCATCAACCAAGAGATATAGCCCGCAGTTATTGTCGATATGCCAAGCTGACGAGCTTTTAGAATAATATTAAACCGATAGTCGTTAAAATCATTAAGTAAATCATCTTGAAAATCGTAGGTATCAAAAAGGATTAGCCCGTGCATCGGGTGCGATATACGGGCATAATTTTTCAAAAAATATGCAGGGTCTTTGCCACACTTCAATATTTCTTGAAACTTTTGCTTTTTGGTAAGTTCAAAACTCATACACTCTCAGATAAGACTTGCCTAATCAGTGCCTTGAGTTCTTCCAATTTAAAACCAACTTTTGGTCGACCTTCTGCGCCGGGACGATAAAGAGTTTCAGGAGGTTCTTCATCAGCATCGCCCATTTCAACACCAGGGATTTTTTCAAAAATAGATTGGAACAAGTCGGCAACTTCTTCTGGCGGCATGTCTTTGACCATAGCTGCAATCTTGTCCTCGACACTTTTAGGTTGTTCTGGGCTTGGCTCGTCTAACGATGAGAACGGCATTGTATCAGCAGACCGATCCACATCGGCGTCTGCAGGGGCCTGCATGCCTTTGCCTACACCGGAAGTTCCAAGCTCATCATTGGCCCATTCTGGTCTGGGGCCTTCGCCGCGGATCCAGGCAAGAAGCTCTGCTACCTTTTCAGGACTAAGGGCCTCTTCAAGACCCTCTTCTCTGGCATATTCCTCAAGGATGATTTTATAAAGTTCTTGTTGAGTGATTTGCATTTTACGATTCCTTTTTTCTGGTATCGTTTTGTGGGCGTTTGCCGCCATCACCATTCCAGCCACCTTGGGACATAAAGTCCTGCCAGTAATCATTCGGGGCTTTTGAACCTGTTTTATTGTTCATCTCTTCTTCTAAACCACCAACCTTATAGTTCATCTTGGCCACCACCCAAGTTCTTATCCTGGACGTGCTTTCAACTGTGAGGTCTGCTTCACCTTCTTGTGTGAGTGTGATAGAAGAACCAGTAATCTTTCTGTACTCTTTCTTCAAAAATTTCGCGATTTCATTGATCTTGTTTACTACGTCATCTTCGAATCCATTTTCATGAACTTCCTTTAACTGAACCTCTGAATGATATACTAAACACATCATATCTCCAGAAAATCTAACATTAAAGCCATCCATAATTCTCTTATCTAAGATTGGATCGCCCTCTTCTCTTTGGAGGCCGGCCTTAATCGGTTCTCCATTTTCATCCAGCGCGCCGTCATAAGCATTCGCTGCCGCTTGGGATAAACCCTGCACAATTTCATATACTGTTGCCATTATTCATGTCCTTTTAATTTGTCATATTCTAAGTAGTGCTTAACGGAAGATATGTAATCCGCAGCCTTAGTAATCTTTGCTTGTACCCAGCCCTCAAGTTCTTCACCGTCGTGAATCATTTGCTCCAACTCAGCAGCATATTGATGTAGCCTAAGTAAATCTGATTTTGCCATGGACGCTTCATGATCGTCTGCACACGGAGATGCATGGCTTTGCATTGGTTCTGGCTGTGGATCCCCGCACATTTCAGATACCTGCTCCTGCTTTGCAGCGGTAGATGCTACAGTTTGCTGTAATAGTTTCATAACTCTCTCAAGTTGAGCACGGTATTTTGTCATGTCAACACCGGGGGTTGCAGCCAATTTAGATAGAAATTCCTCAATCTGATCTAGAATACCTTTTTCTTGAGACGTAAACTCGGAGTCATCTGAGGTTATTCGATCCACACTCGTTTGTTTTCTTTGGGAAGTGGACATCGAAGTTGTTTTTAGCTTAGCAGCCTCTTCCTCTTCTTGTTCAACTATGACTGACCTTATGATATTTTTCAATATTTCAGAGTTAAGTTTCATCTGGTCTCCATCCTTTTAACCATCTTTCTTCTCTGTCTTCAACATATTGAACGTAACATTTATTGCAACAATCAAATTTAAGAAGACAAATATCGTCCATAGATTTTCGCGGAATCATTCCACAAACAGGACATTTTTTTAATGGCTCCCTATTAAGTAGTTTTTTTGAGACCTTTATACCATTTATGTCTATTTTCTCTACTGACTCTTCATGTCTGTAGGATTTCTCATACATTTCTTTTATTTGTTCAAGGTAATCTTTTTCTTTTTCTTCTGTCCAGTCAGACTTAGGGTTTTGTATTGTCTCTTCTCCATACTTTTCAGATATAGCTTTCTCAATTGAAGCAATTTTATTATAATCTTTACTCATTAAAAACCTTATATGCGCCATATGACGCGGCAGTACCAACTAGGATCCCACCAACAAAATGCAACCATTTGTAGCGTGGTGAAGTTTTTTTTAGAGCATTAGCCAGCAGGTCAATCTCTTTATCCTTTTGCATTATAAACAAATCGTATTCATCTGTTAAGGCTTTATGTTCTATTCTCATATTTTCAAGCTTGAATTCATATTCTTCTCGTTGAATTTTTAGTTGATATTCTGTCTTTATGTCGCAAGAATACTTGTAAATATCAAAATCTGCCATCATCTTTGATATTGCTTTCTCGTCAAACAAAACACCGGCAAAAGGTGCCGGCGTCTTATATTCTAAAATAGTAAACTTAGCTGGCTCTGTAGCGCCGGCGCTCATGGTCATCATCAATAAAAATTTAAGGAACATATTCGATACCAAACTTCTCTTCTATATCTTTAATTAGTTGCTCTCTATCGCTGTTGAATTTGTTTCTGTATTCGCCCTTTTTATCTTCTCTTATTTCTTTAATCATTTGGAGAGCTTCTTCATAGTCTTCTTCGATCTGAGCTATTGATTCAAGGTGACTTTCCATTAATTTTTGTTTTTCACGAAGTTCTTTCTTGTGTATTTCTTTAAGGCCCTCGATCTGAGCTTCGTAAGATTCATTTTGTGTCTCATATGCTTTTTGCATTAAACCGTAATCATAGCGGCTTTTCAACGCAATAATCGCGCATAAGGCTGCTATTGTTATTGTTTTCCAGTTTTTGATTACAAATTGTATTATCTGGCTTTTAGTCATTGAATCCTTTTAATCTGGCGATACCATCAATAACAGTCTGGCCACCAATATATATCGCGGATATGATCACCCAATCTTCGCTAGCTAGATGGCCGGCCAAAGTAAGTCCGGTTGCTGTTAGCCATACCATAAGTTTTCGTGAGGTGAGTTTTGCTAGCCATGTATCTACAAATGCTTGTGCTTTCGCCATCATTTTACCTCCTATCAATCTTCTTGTTCGGCTGTCCAGAGTTTGGGTATTTTTTCCATTACGATCGCTAAATCAGACGGCGCTATATTATCAACCAAGACGGCAACAATTTCTGACTCAAGGCCCATGTTCATAAAAAATTCTGTTGCCTTTGACTGAATAATTGAGTCTGGTTCATTTTCTATGTTATCAATCGGCTCTCTAACCGCTGCAAGATCGGTAGCTATCCCTCCAAAATTAGAAACAGAACCACCATACTCAGCCAAAGAGCCTAACTCTTCTTTTATAATTTGCTTTAGTTGGGATTTAGTAATTTTCATTTTAGACTGTTTAACTTGGCACTTATTTGTCCCGGGTGTGCTGTCTTAAAATCCGCTATTGATTGTTCAATAGCCTCTTGATTTATTGGCCCATCGTACCATTGCTCAAAAATTGAAGCTATGTTAAGTGAACTTAAATATTTTGGCGGTATTCCTGCATCGAGGCAGATCTGTTGGAAAATTTCTCCAGCTGTTTCCGAGGCTACCTCTTCTACCTCAACCACAGTGGCTGATGTCGAAGTCTTGGCGACTAGTTTATTCCAAAGTGTTTTTAACCAACTCATATCTCTCTAAACTCCTTTAATGCTTGGTGTAATGCTTGATTCATTTCTTGTTGGCTTGCTAAATCTTGATACATTTCTTCTGTATCACTATATATCGCGAATCTACCATCTTGGCGTTTTACCATAATGGCAAGCTTTCCATCACTGGCGGTCCTAACAGATGCTTCTACATTAAACTTATCAGCCAAGCCTTGCACCTCATCGCGCATAAGATCTTCAGGACTCATGCGTTCTTCA
>CEPT01019275.1_pt1 | contig 12862 bp, 16 predicted proteins | sample 356221 | NCBI WGS metagenome assembly CEPT01 (sample SAMEA2620081, study PRJEB7988) | marine metagenome | isolation source: saline water (ENVO:00002010), including | reverse complement strand
ATGGCACAAATTCCATATAACTTTATGTGGGTAAATGGATATAGAATGTCTAATGACGGTAGAGTAATGGAAGATTATGAATGCGAAGTTGCAGATGTAATTATATCTACTAAAGATATGGATGAAGATGAAACTAAAAAGGCTTGGATGTTTCTTTGGGTAGCTGAAACTTTCTTTTGGTACGGTTTTAGTAAAAATAACACCAAACTATCAAATTATGAATACTATACTAGGTTACAAGATTATATAATTAACTCAGATGGATTTCTAAATAAATTATATTGTGAATTGCTAAACGAAATGGGTACATGCTATTGGGCTCATGATCTACAATATACTATCAGAGCTACAAACGGTACAGTTGAAAAAATATCAAGAAAAAAACATAAAATGAAAAAAGAGATTAAAAAGTTTTTGGAGACATTATGAAAATTTTAGAGATGCCAGGTTTTGGATCCAGAGGTCATATTATACAAGGAATGGATCCGAATATCAGTTATAAAGATTGGATGGAGCTTGGTAAAATACATCTTAATGATTTAGTAACCGTATTTGACACCTCCCCCTATAAGATGTCTAAAAAAAGATATGGAAATTTAATCAGAAAATGGGCATTACAAACTGATTGTCAAACATATGAGTTATTAAAAAGTTACGGTATTGATACAGATAAAAAATATGAACAAGTTTTAATAAACTGGGAAACAGAAAAAGAAAGATTTACAGAAGAAGATAGATACTGGATCGAGTTTCAAGGTTTTCAAGTAGTTGATTTTGATTCTTTAGCTGTAAGAGTAACTTCAATAAGAGGTGAAGATGATAAACCTACCGGAATATTTGCATCAGGTGAATTAGATTGGCATAGTAATGAAGGTGGTAGATTAAATTTTGCATCAGGTGTAGCTCTTAAAGGTCACGAAAATATGCAAAATAGTGCTACAGGTTTTATGCAAACAGCTGATTGGTATGAAGATCAAAGTAAAGCAACTAAAGATATGCTTAATGATATTATTGTAGAGCATTGTTTTCATAGAGGTAAAATAAACCCTTCTGCTACAGAAGAAGATCAAAGAGATACTGATATGTATACCAGACGAAATCAGATTCCGGTATCATCTAAATTACCATTGGTAAGAACATCAGCAGGTGGTATAAAAGGCTTAAGTGTTTGTAATAATACTATTGATAAAATAGTTGGAATGACTGATAATGAATCAGAAGAATTTTGGAAATGGTTAAAATCCGAATTATATCAAGATAAGTACATTTATGATCATTGGTATCAATCAGATAATGAATTTGTAGTATTTGATCAAGCTATTACTCAACATAGGCGTTTAGGTCATACACAGGACGAGACAGGTAGATGGTCAATGGGCAAAAGAGTAGCTTTAAGAATGCAAATGGATTACAAGCCTTTGCTTGATTATCATAATATGGGTTATTATAATCCTTGGTTAAAAGAGCCTTGGGCTTCTGATTATGAAAAATATGACACAGAAATGAAAAGCTTTTTTCAATGAATTTATTTTCTCATAGAATAGAATTAATAGATCATTTGAGCTATGATGAAGATGAACTTCTATCATATTTTAAAACAGCTTCTTTTATTAGTCATTATAGCTTTGATCCGCCAGAAGCTTTTTTACTAGCTCATATCGTATGGAATGATAATTGGGATAATTTACGCAATTACCCTATGATTAACAATATAGTTAAACAAATTAAAGATTACAAAAATACCATAAAATGGATTGATTTATTAACGCAAGCACCTGGCACTACAACCCCTCCTCATATAGATGGAGGACGTCAAGTTGCTCTTAATATACCAGTACAGTCAGAAGGTATGTGCGGTATTAATATTTACAAAAGAACTAAAAATAAAGGTAAACCTGATGCTATAGGATCAACTATTTTTGATGAATCTGAAGTAGAAAAAATAGCATCAATAAATTATAAAATGCCAGTTATAATCAATACTGCAGTACCACACGGAGCATTTAATTATAGTAACTTTAAGAGAAAGATACTTACTATAGGATTTGCACCAAATTTTAACTTTAGAAGAATAAGAGAGTTATATAAGAACGATGGCTTATCACGATGATGTAATAATAAATGTCAGTCAACCTGACAAGTTAGATCCAAAAGACGGCTTTGTTTCTGTAGATATAAAGTATGATAGAGAAGCTCTATTTAAATCTTTTATGTTAGATGATAAAGACGAATGGTGGATAGATGCTCAGGAAACTAAAACCAATACATTTCTATCTCATCCAATAAGAGAAAAAGATTTTGATAGACATGATACTTTAAAACAAGAGCTTGATAAAATATTTGCACAGCTACCAGATTGTTTTCAAAATACTATAGATGGTGATAGTTGTATTATGCACTTAGAAGGTGCTGGTACTGATTTACAAATTCATACAGATGGAGGAGGTAGAGATTGCGTTATAGTATTTCCGGTTTATGGAAAGTTTATGGAATGCTCAACCGCTTTTTATAACATTCCATATGAAGAAGGTTTTCAATGGGAAGAAGATAAAATGAATGATGTAGCATCTTATGATACTGCTCCCAGAGCTTATCCTATGCCCAGAGATTTTTATGATTGTACTCTTTCCTTTACTTATGATTCACCTCATATTTTAGAAACTCAAATACCTCATGATGCTACTAATCCTAGTGACAGTCATAAAATAATTATGAATATTAGACCTAACTATCAAATGAGTTATAAAGACGTATGCGAAGCTATCAAATCGAAAATTTTATAACTCAACAAAGAGCTGATGAAATTCATAACTTATTAGATCCAGTATATAGATCTATAAAGTCAGTTGAAGAAAGAGATGAGTTCCACAACAAATTGAAGAATCAAGGAGCTAATTTATTTAAAGATCATGATGGAAAAGTTCCTGATAAAGATGATTCTTTCTTAGGATGCTTTGTAGATAGAGAAGACATAAAAGATATTGCAATTCAATTCGAAAGCATGTATAATATGGAATTGAAAGGAGCTCTTATCTTACGATTGCATGAACCGAGCTACCCTCACGCCGATGCAGGAGATCTATCTGTAATATTACCATTCGAAGGTAAAATGGAGCTTAAAATATGCAACGAATATTCTAATATTCATTCAAAGCAATTAGAGGGAACATTTACACCTGAGTTAGTTGCTAATTATAGTCCTTTGAATGCTATAGTATTTGATGCTAAGAGAGTGCATTATAGCGGTAAAGGAGGAGATATACCTAGAACACATTTAATAATGAGTTATGTACACTTGCGTAACTAGAATAAAAGCATTACAGAATTTTGAAGATAAAGAAAGCTGGAAAGAGCATATGGTAACTCATTTTGCTCCTGAAAGCTGTCCATTGAGAAAACATAATTTTAAATTAATGGACAAATATGGTCATCATTTTTTCAGACTTAAATTTGTAAAGCCAGATACTGGATGGCTATTTCATACTTATCAAACAAAAGAAGAGTACTTACAAAGCATACCTTTTAGATTATTACAGCAAGAAGAATTTCATGAATGGGGAATGGAATATGAAATCTTTGATCCGCAAGGGTTATGAGATTTTAGACGAACGAGCTATTTTTAGATATCATAAAGATAAAGAAAAAATATATTTAGAAAACCCATATTGGAAAATGTGTATGTGGGTTTGGGATGATCCTAGACTTCCTATTAATGTACCTTTATGTCAAGAAATTATTGAAGCTACAAATGAACCTCATACAGGAAAAAATTTTTTTGCTACTACTCAACTTTATACACCTGATGGTTATGTAAAGCCTCATCAAGATAGAGGAACATTTTCAGTTATAACTGGAAAGGGTAGAAAGCTTCAAATATTAGATGATGATAGTGGTGAATGGTTTGATGCTGAACATGTATTGCTTTTAGGTAAATATGGAGCTCAAAAATTAGGTGGGCATGCTCCTTTTCATAAAGTAGAACAAAGTAACGGGTTTTCTTTTACATTACAAGTAGGGCCTGATAATTTACCTTTTATGTGGAAACTACCAGATGCAGAAAGTACTGACTCATATCGATATGGATCCGAGCTTGATAAAAGATCTAGTGAAGGAACATCGATGGGTAATAATTAGAAATAAAAATACAGTACCTTGTAAAGAGTTAGTAGAGTTTTATAGATCATTAGGAACTCTACATGTACAAGACTCTTCTTTTATGAGTGATGAATATATTGAAAAATATTCAGAAGGTTATAGAGAATTAGTACCTGTAAGAAATAAGTATATTAGTGGTTATGGTGAAAATGGTTTATTTGCAGGAGAAGAAGACGGTGAAGTAATGTGGCATAATGCATCTAATAATCATGATACAGATGAAGATGTAGTTGGATTTAGTATAAGAAGGCTCGGTATAGGAGGTGAGTTAAGTTTATGTGATACACAAACTCCATACCAAGAATTAGATAATAAAGAAGATTATGATAGCATTGAAGCTGAATATCCTCTCAATACTTGGAAAGGTATGGATGAGGAAGCTTGGAATTTTACTAATTGGAAAGCATCAGATGGTACTCCATATTATAAAAAAGAAAATAAATTTAAACCTATAGTAACTGTTAACCCTTTGAATGGTAAAAAAGGATTCTCATATCCGTTTAAGTCTATTCAGATGTATAAGAATTATGATTATCATAAATTCAAAGAACGTCATGAAAAGATTATTAAAATGCTAATGGATAATGTTTATGAGCACACTTTTAGGGAAGGTGACATTATTTTACAGGAACAGTACCATACTTTACATAGAAGGGCACCTTATTCTGGTGATAGGCTTTTATATAGGACGGCAATATGGTTTTAAGTGATGATACTACTAACTCAGTAAATTTTAGAGTTAAGGATGATGAATTTTCAAATGAGTTAAATGTTTGTAGAAGATGTGTTTCTATGAATATAAATTCAGATGATGGTCAAAGATTAGTATTAGTAAATAAATTATTAGCTAGTATGATTCATAAAGATCTTATATTGATAGCTAATGAAAAAGGAGGACCTTGCGTTGCATTTAGAGATGGTAAGTTCGGAAAAGCAACCAATGCAGGTCCTCAAGTAGGATTAATAGATGAATTTGTTACAAGATCGGAACTAGAAAGGATATTAGATGATCGTGACAAAAGAAAAGTATGAAGAATATCATACAAAAAATTTAGTACCTACTAAATGGAAAATAGATTGTAAGTACTTTGAAGAACAGATACATGTTTTTCCTTTTTATCAGTGGGGAGATACTCATACTGAATTTCCAAGGTTTGCATGCCCTTTAGTAAACAAAACAGGAACTTTTCATTGGGATGATCAAGCTCTCGGTCCTTTAGATAGATTAAACTTTTTAAAAGAATATCCACATTATCATAATCAAGTATGGTCGGATGATCATGTAGAGAAGTGGCGTGAGTTTATGGAAAGAGATCATAAGATGGAAGATCTTATAAATGAAACTCATTTCACTAAAAAAACTATAGCATGTAATATAAAAAGTTTAGATGTTATAGAAGAGCTTAAACCTTATATGTATAGAAGTCTAATTCTAAAATGGGACTTTTTAGGTCATTTTAAAGAACATATTGATACTTGGCATCCAACTCATTGGTTCAGATTATGGGGAACTACTAATCCAGATGGAATGGTTCTAAGATATAATGGTAAAGAAGAAACAGATATAGAACCAGGTAGATTATATTTGCATGATAGTATAACACCTCATGAAGCGGTTGCATATACAGATAATGTTCATCAATTTTTTATAGCTTTTGAACCTAATGAACAGTTATTGCATAGCGCCCTTTATTAAGATAAATCAGGAACCTGGTGGAAGATATAGGGTATGTCATTGGCATAAAAATAATTTAGAGAAAGAGTATGATAGTATTCAAGATGCTTTTCTTGGTGAAGAGATGGAAAGCTTACGAACTAAAATGCTCAATAATGAATATATTGAAGATTGTAGTAAATGTTATAAGACTGAAGAATTAGGAATATCATCTCATAGACAATCACTTACAGATATCCATTCTAATTTTGTTAGCTCTGCAACCGGAAGAATAAAAAATCTTGAAATATCATTTGATAATGCCTGTAATTTTAAATGCGTATCTTGCGCTCCAGATGCTTCATCAGCTTGGGAAGATGATGTAAAAGAGGATTGGGAATATCTAGGAGATCATTACAAGGTATTTCCTAGAAAAGTTACTAATGAACAGGTAAAGAATAGTCTAAATGAAGAGCTCATATCAGGCTTAAACTATTTAAACTTATTAGGTGGTGAACCATTATTCAATAGGAATTACGATGAGAGCTTTTTTGATCTTTTGGATAGTAGTTATGATTTTGAACATGCACTTTTTTCAATGAGCACTAATAACTCAATAACTCCAAAAGGCAGATGGTATAAATTTTTACAGAAAGCAAATAACTTAATTATTAATATTAGTATTGATGGAATTGACGAAGTTGGTGAATGGGTAAGATATGGATTCAAACAAGATAGATGGGATAGTAATTTAGAGGTATGGAAAAAGTTAGTAAAGAATAAACCTGTAAAAGAAATAACTGCTGGATTCAAAACCGGTATTATGCTTTACTTTATTCATCATACTCTTAATATGTTTAATCTCAAAAAGGTATTAGAGAAATATGATGTACAGACTTTATATGAACCTTTACATGGACCAGAACATTTAGATCCATCTTATTTGCCCGATAGCGTTAAAGAGGACGTATATAATGAAATAGAATATTATGATAAATACCATAGAGACTTTGTATATAATTCTCTAAATATGAACAGTTATAATGAAGAACATTGTAATATGTTCGTAAAATTTGTTGAATACTTAATAGTAAAAAGAGACGTTTATCCTCCAGATGAATGTTTAACAGTTTATAAAAAGTTAAAAGGAATATAATGTACGGTACTATCGTAGATTACACTTTTGTAAAAGAATACGAATCCATGGCAGCTATTTTAGAGGATTGTATGTTTGAAACAAAACCTGACTGGAATGATGATTCTCTTCTATATGATACTACCTATAGAGATTCTTGGTCAGATGAGAAGAGAGCTGAATTTTATAATGCGAATGAATCATATGGTGAACGTTTAATAGAAGATGATACTGGAGCTCATATACCTAATATGACATGTCGTTGGTATACTCAGACGGGCCCGAAATCTATGAGAACATTTTATGGAGAGACTACTGAGACAAAGTATAATAATCAAAAAGCAAAAGTATTATCTAAGTATGTAGAAGCAGGTAGAATTAAGTCAGAAGATATGCAAGAACTTATGAGATATTTGATGCCTATTCCTGAGGCTACAATGACATTTAAAGAAGTGTCTTTAGGAAATGCTATCTATAAATCTTTATGGCAAACTCTTAAAGCAACTTTAGATGCAGTAGCTTGGATGAAAGATAATGATTCTGAAGTATACAATAATTATTGGGATCTTTTCTATAAAGGTGAATTGGGTAATCCATATGAATCTCAAATTGGTGATACTATATCTAATTTTAAAACTTCGTTAGATAATAGATTATCTTCTATTAATGTAAGCGGTATTTCTGTTACAGCAAGCGATTACGGTAATTTAGAAAAATGGCTTTTTGACTCTCATTATTTTTATTATGATACGCCCGGTGGTAATTTATTCGATACAGAAGTAGAGGCGTTTATAGCTGCAACGGACTAGTGTATACTATTGACATTTTTGGTGATAGTTTTTCTCATTACAATTCAAGATATACATCTGATATAACTTGGCTTGATATTCTAAATGAGAAATACGAATTAAAAAATTTTTCTCTCGATGGCGTAGGTGCGCACTATTGTATAGAAAAATTTATGGAGTTAGAAGAGTATAGTGACTTCTTACTCTTTATGATCCCAGACCTCAATAGACTAAATTTAGAGTACATCAAAGATAAATCAAAGCAATCAGAATGCAGTATCATCTTTAAACAGATGGAATCTGGTTCTTATGATTTTCCTGAACACTTTGATGAAGAAATAGTTGATAAGTCAGAAAAAATTTTTAGAGATTATCTGGGATTTTATAATTCAGAGCTACATAAAATTTTAGAACCACTAATGGTTCAATATGTCTTTTCAAGAGCAAATTATTATAAAAAAATTTTAGTATGGGCTTCTAGTGGATTAGGTTATCCATTCCTATACAATAACAATATTATCGTTCCTGATAATTGTTATATAGTTGAAGGTAGTTTGAATCGAATATCACATGATGAATTAAAAGAAAAAGATCTAATACCGAAAAAAATATTTGGTAAAGATAAAAGAAACAATCATCTTCATATTGATAATCATAAAGTTTTAGCTCAAAGTATTGATAATTATTTTCAACACGATGATAAACCTAATTCTTCAAATTTTTATACTAATATATCAAGCTTTGGAGAATAATGTGGCCTATTTCAATAAATGAAATAAAAAGATTACAGATTGAATTAACTACGTTTTGTAATGCTGATTGTCCTTCCTGTGAGCGTAGAAACTATACAATCGAAAATGATGCTATTTACGTAAAGCCTCTAAACAATTCAGAGATAAGTTTAAAGAACATAAAAGAATGGCTTCCCTTAGATAAGTTTCATTCTCTTAGAGAAATACATTTCTGTGGTAATGTAGATGAACCTACATTGCATAATGAGTTGATTAGTATATGTAAATATTTAAAAGATTTCGATGTTTGGATTTCTACTAATGGTGGAACTAAGAATAGATTATTTTGGACTGAATTAGCTAAATTAAAAAATGTATTAGTCATATTTGGAATTGATGGTTTAGAAGATACAAATCATCTGTATAGACAGAACGTAAAATGGAAAAAGTTAGAAGACAATTATACAACTTTTATAAGAGAAGGAGGAAATGCTGCTTGGCAATTTATAGTATTTGAACATAATAAGCATCAAATAGATATATGCAGAGATCTTTCTGTAAGAGAGGGCTTTAAATGGTTTAATACGGTTTATTCAACTAGAGAGAATCATGAAGTAGAAGCAGTACCAAAAGACAGAGAAAAAAATAAATGTATAAGATGTAAAGCTACTTATGATAATAAAGAACTAAAAGAATCATTTTATATTGATGCATTAGGAACAGTTTGGCCCTGTTGTTGGATGGCTACTAATTATCAATCAAATGTTGTTGCAAAACAAATAGGTTATAGATTTGGTCATTATTTAAGTCATAATTTAAAATATGATAGTTTAGAGAATATAGTACAAGGAGATATGTTTGCCTTTCTTTGGAAAAATTTAAGTAAGTTTGAAGTTTGCAATACTCATTGCTTACATAATATTTCAGATACAATTACTTGGCATGGAATGTAAAAGGTTAGAAGGATATAGAGATCTCAGTTTACCAGATGGAAGAGTAACACCTTGTTGTTTATATGATATTAATAAAGGTTGGGAATCTAATATCTATACTGGAGTTGATAGAAGTGAGTGGACTAACCCTATAAAGGAAGGATGCTGGCCTTGTATTGATAATGAGAAGAACGGTCATGAGTCTATGAGACAAACCGCTATAAAAAACGGTATGCATATCTCATTAGACTTTACTTGCAATTTTATGTGTAGAATTTGTAGACCTTCTTTATCTTCTAAATGGGATGCTGTAGATGAAGACTGGACTAGGTTTGATAAAGATCATTATTATAAAGATGAAAATAGAAAAAATTTTGCTGTAGCTCAGGAAAGATATTTAGATATTATAGATTTATCTGAACTCAAAGAAATACATATAGTTGGAGGTGAACCTTTCTTCTCTAAAAGACTTTTACCTTTTCTAAAAAAATTACCAAAGACATCAAAAATAACTTTTAATACTAACGGAAGCATTTTCCCTAATGATACAATATTAAATGAATTAGACAAATTTGATTCAGTTAAAATGGATATTAGCATTGATGCAGTAGGTGAATTAGCTGAGTGTATAAGATATGGAACTAAGTGGGAAGAAGTCGATCTAAATATAAGACGGCACATAGAACGTTGGGATGAAGTTTTTATATATTCTACTATATCGTTGTTTAATGTTAATATGATGAATGAAGTTTATGATTATGCAGGAGGTGATGAATATCATGGTGGTATTAGTAGAATGAATCCTCTCACCTATCCTAATTTCTTAAGATTAGAACAGATACCATACAATTATAGAAAACATTGGGGCATAAAAGAGTTAACCGCCAATGGTGATTTCAATAATATAATTTACAGCAATATAGAGATAGAAAAAGAGTATAGTAAAATAAAAGACTTTATACTGACTTGTGATAAACATCAAGGTATTAAATTTGAAAAAGTGAATCCTGAATTATGGGAGATAATTAATGGACTTGAAGATACCTCTAGAAACTAGAAGATTTCATCCGGATGTAATAGAAGAGCTAATAGGTAGAGGCTTTTTTGATGATGTTGATAAGATGGATGACAAAATGTACATGGTACATAATCCTGAGTATCGTATAATAAATCATACTGTCAAAACTATTGGAATGTGGATGTCCGGGGGAGCTGATAGTTCTTTATGTGCTTGGATGCTTTGTAAGAAAATAAGAGATGAAAATTTACCTATTAGATTTCAACCTTTATCAGTAAGAAGAGGAAGAGGTTGGAATCCAATTTATGCAGGAGATGTGATCGATTTTATTCAAGAAGATTTAGATTTTGAAATGAACGGTCATATAGTTTACTATCCAGATATTAATGATGAATATCAAAGAGAGATAAAAGAGTTTAGAGATAGAGATGTTGAGAACTTTAATACAGGTCTTATTGATATAATGTATAGCGGTATTACTTGCAACCCTCCTTCTGATGATAAAACTATATCAAAAAATAAAGAGAGAACAAGAGATGAAGAGTCTGAAAGACCGTTAGAAACTTGGGGCGGATTCGCTCACTATATAAATCCATTTTTTAAAATTAATAAAAAAGATGTAGCAAGAATGTATGATGAAAATGGATTAACAGATAAATTGTTTCCTTTAACCAGAAGCTGTGAAGGTTCAGATTATGAATCTGGTAACTATACATATCATTGCGGTAAATGTTGGTGGTGTGAAGAAAGATTATGGGCATTTGGTAGATTAGTATGAATATAGATAAAGATCCAAGCAACTTACCTTCTAAAACTTTTTGTGCATTACCTTGGATGCATATATCTACTCGTCCTAATGGACATATGAGAGTATGCTGTACAGCTAATGCATCTGCAGTACAAGATAAAGATAGTACTAATAAGACAGTAAGTGAAGCAGGAGTATTAAGAAGAGATGATGGTAAGCCAGCTAATTTAGCTACTACTAGTTTACTTGATGCTTGGAATAATGAATATATGAAATCAGTTCGCAGGCAAATGCTCAAAGGAGAAAGGCCTGCTTCATGTTTGAAATGTTTTAAGGAGGAAGATGCAGGGCACAGAAGCAAAAGACAATGGGAAACAGCAAAGTGGGTGGAAGAGCTTGGTTTGGAAGATATTATTGGAAAAACTGAAGAAGATGGATCCATTCCGCCAAAAGTCAGATACATTGATCTACGCCTCGGTAGTAAGTGTCAGTTGGCTTGCGTTATGTGCTCTCCTCATGATAGTTCATCATGGATAAAAGAATATAAACAAATATATCCTAATATAAAAAATCCAAGATTAAAAAATAATCAAATATGGGAAAAAGAATCTGGTAAGTTAGCTTGGGCTGGAGGCTCGTATGCATGGCATAAAAATAATCCTTCTTTTTGGGATGAGTTTTATACTCAAGTACCTACATTAAAGCAGTTATATTGGGCAGGCGGAGAAGCTCTAATAATGAAAGAGCATTATGAAGTGCTTGAAAAAATTATTGAATTAGGATATGCTAAAAATATAGAAGTAAGATATAACTCAAATGGCATAGAATGGGAACCTCATCTATTCGATTTATGGAAAGAGTTTAAGAACGTTATATTTCATTTTAGTATTGATTCATATGAAGATAAGAATCATTTTATAAGATATCCTTCTGACTGGGATACTATTACTACTCAACTACATAAGCTTGATGATTATCCTTATGGTAATTTAAGACTTACAACTGCTACTACTATCTTAGCTCTCAATATAAATTATTTACCTGAATTTATTAAATGGAAGTTGAATGATGATTGGAAGCTTCTTAATAAATACCCTGCAGGGGCAGGAATGTTAGATCTACATTTAGCATATTGGCCTCCTCAATTGAATTGTAAAGTATTACCTCAATGGTTTAAAAAGGATGTAACTGATAAGTTTGAAGATTTTTATCCTTGGCTAGAAAAAAATTGGAAGAAATGTAACGGAGTTGATAATTTAGCTTTCAGTGAATGGAGAAAATTACCATACGGTATTAAAAGATTAGAGGGCTTAATTTCGTTTATGAATTCTGAAGATTGGTCAGAGAGGTTACCTGAAACAGCTGAATGGTGCTTTACAATTGCAAAAACTAGAAACTTAAATTTTATAGAAACATTTCCAGATTTGGAATGGTTGGAGTGGTATGTCACTGATTAAACAAAAATTTTGGGATGGGATAGATACTAGTATACATCAAGATTTTATTCCAATGATAAATGATAGTGAAAAAGAAGAAACAAATTTTTTAGTATTTGGTAATTACAAATATTATTGGGAATCTACTTCTTATATCTATGACGATGAAAGCACATTGACTAAAGATATGACAGATATAAAAATATGTTTCTTTCATGTTACTGAAGGAATGTTTGGTCACGGAGAAGCATACACCTGCATAGAA